>JADMIO010854384.1_pt1 | contig 99590 bp, 87 predicted proteins | sample 8958161 | NCBI WGS metagenome assembly JADMIO01 (sample SAMN16585339, study PRJNA669376) | soil metagenome | isolation source: Crop rotation soil | place: USA: Cullars Rotation, Alabama | collected 2011
CGCGACAACTTGTCCACGTGGAATTCTAAGCTTAGGATCCCAATGTGCTGGAAAGAATGGTCGCGTTCGCGCTGGTGCTTTCGCTCGCGACCGGAGTGTTGGTTGGATTGATGCCGGCACTGCACGCATCGGGGATCGATCCCAACCGCGACTTGAGGGAGGGCGGACGCACGGGCGGTGGACAGAGCCTGCGTCAACACCGATCGCGCGCCGTGCTGGTCGTGCTGGAGGTTGCCCTATCAGCGGTGCTGCTCGTCGGCACCGGCTTGCTGGTCCGCAGTTTCTCGGCCGTGTTGAGTCAGAATCCTGGCCTCGATCCCGAGAGGCTTGTCGCCGGCCAGATCTGGGTGCCCGTTCCGAACGATCCCAAAGCCAATCAGTACCTGACGTCGGCGCAGCGAAACAGGCTCGCCAGAGAACTGCTCGCTCGGATCGCGCTGATCCCCGGCAACGAGCAAACGGCGATCGGCACGTCGACCGCTGTGCCATTCCTGGGCATCGTGAACAATCCTATCGCGTTTTCGTTGCCCGACGAAGCGTCGACGCAGGAGAATGATCACGCCGCGGAATTCGCAGCCGTGAGCGCGGGGTATTTCGACGTTCTCAGGACGCCGCTAAAAGAAGGGCGCGTCTTCAGCATTCACGACGACGATTGCAGCGCGAAGGTGGTCGTGGTCAACGAAGCGTTCGTCCGCAGATTCTCACCGGACCGCGACGCGATCGGCCAACGGTTGCGGTTCGTCTGGAAGGGTCAGCCACAACAAGCCCAAATCGCCGGCGTAGTTGGGGATGTGCGAAATGACGGGCTGGACATGGCGGCGCCACCGCGCGTGTACGAATCCATTCTGCAATATCCCAACATCAGACTCGCCGTGTTTCTGCGCACGCGTTCCGGCGGCGACGTGAAGGCCACGAGGGACGCTCTTACGGCGACGGTACGGGACATCGATCCGGAAATTCCGGTGTTCGACGTCAGGAGCATGGCTGACCTCGTGTCGGCCTCGATGGCACGGCGGCAGTTCTCGCTGCGCTTGATGTCGGTCTTTGCCGTGTCGGCACTCCTGCTGGCCGCGCTGGGGATTTATGGCGTGATGGCGTTCGTCGTCGGTCAACGCGCGCAGGAATTCGGCATTCGATTGGCCATGGGCGCGATGCCGCGGAATATCCTTGGCCTGGCGTTCCGCCCGGGCCTCGTTCTCACCGCCGTCGGCACCATCGTCGGCCTCGGTGCGTCGATCGTCGTGACGCGGTTGATGTCCAGCCTTCTGTTCGGCGTGTCGGCGAGGGACCCGATGACGTTCGCGGCCGTCCCCGTGCTGCTGGGACTCGTCACGATGGCCGCCTGTTTCATTCCGGCGCGACGGGCGACGCGTGTTTCGCCGATGCAGGCGCTCAAGTAAATGAGCGATATCAACCACCCCTTCCAAACACCCTGGACATGCCGCTGAAACCGATCACGTCCGACCGTGTCGCCAAACCAGTCGGTCCGTTCTCACCAGCCATTCGCGACGGCGATCGCGTCTACACGAGCGGGCAGATCGCCCAAGATCCCGCGACTGGCAAGCTGATCGAGGGCGGCGTCGCCGCTCAAACCGCGCAAGTCCTTCAGAATCTCGAAGCGGTCTTGAACGCGGCGGAAAAATCACTCGCCGACGTCGTGAAGGTGAACGTGTATCTCACGGACATGCGGAACTTCGCCGAAATGAACGAAGTGTACGCGAGACACTTTGTGGCGCCCTATCCGGCGCGCACGACGATAGCCGTCGCCGCTCTGCCGCTCGGCGCAATCGTCGAGATCGAGATGATCGCCGGCAACTGATCATCACATTCGCCGCGGGATGGCCGTCGGTCGAGCACGACTCCTTCGCCGCCGGCCACCGCCCACCGCCGACGCGAGCTTCGTCGAGAGCTCCGGCACGGTCGAAAGCGAAACTCAAATACGTGCCGGGCGCCCCATGCGGACCCGGCAGGTTCACGCGCCGCGAGATCAGACGTACCGAAGACCTGAGAGTCCTACTTGGACCACGGCGGAACCACACCGTTGGTCCGCGCGTACGCGATCGACTGTCCCAGATGCTCGTGTTGATCCTCGAGGACGTGCAACACCGCGTCTCGCTTCGTCCAGTCTCGTCCGAACAGTTTCACCGTCGTCTGCATGTCGCTGTCGGAAAGCGTCGTTATCGCTTTTTGCAGATTGGCGTACGATGACTTCAACGCTTCTTGCAGCTTCTCCGGATCGGTAATGGGCGCGGGCCTGGCCGCAGCGGGTGTACCCGAAAGCGTGCTGGCGAGGAGACCGTTCTCGAAGACGATCAGGTTGAACACCTCGGCGACGGAGCGAATGCCCGGCCCGGGCTTCCAGTCATACTTGCCCGCCATGACACGTGCGAGTCCGGTGAATTTATCGGAGAGTGTTCCGGCATCTTCGCCGAGGGCAGCCTGCAATCGCGTCGTCGGTGCCTGCGCGTGCGCCAACGGCGGCAGTGAGGCAACCGCTAACGCGCACAACCCCAGTTGGCTCAGAAGTGTCTTCATGTGGAGCTCTCCCGTCTATGGGTATGTTGTGATCTGACGCGCCTTCAGTACTTCGCCGTTCACACTACCAGACTGTATCGGCCTACCAACGATTTCACAAATTCATTATTGTCATGATGATGTTGCTGCCTGCGCACGATTCTCCGAATGGTTGCGGAGTGAGTCATGCTCGATGAGATGCGAACGTTCGTCGTCCTGGCCGAGTCAGGTTCGCTGCAGCGGGCGGCCGAACGACTGTTCCTGACGCCGTCCGCGGTCACGCGGCAGATCCAGCGTCTCGAAGCAGCGTTGAAGACGCCCCTGCTCGATCGTCGCGTGAAACCGGGACGAATTACCCGGGAGGGGCGCGCGGTGCTCGACCGCGGGCGACAGATGCTGCGCATCATGGACGACCTCAAGGCGAGCAGCGCGAAGGATGCCGAGCCGAGCGGAATCATCCGCATCGGATTGTCGCATGCGCTCGCCCAACCAAGCCTCGTCGCATCGATCCAGCGCTTGACGAGCCGGTTTCCGAAGCTTCAACCGGTGCTGAACACCTATCTCAGGCAACAGCTCGTGGATCAGGTACGCAGCGGCGAGCTCGATGTCGCACTGGGGTTCCTCTCGGTCGACGACGCGATACCCGGCGATGTGACGGGCGGCGTGTTGGCCGCGGAACGTCTGGTATTGGTGAAGGCCAGGGAACCGCAAACTCGCCCACGGCGCGGCGCCAAGTCGAAAGAACACGCTCTCGACGGACGATGGGTGCTCAATCCGCCCGGCTGCTTCATTCGAGCCTCACTGGAGGCGAGGTTGCGCGAGCTCGGCACTCCGTTCGACGTTGCTGCGGCGATCAACAACATCGACATGCAAGTGTCTCTCGTCGCGAGCGGGATCGGCTTCGGGCTCATCCCCTCGCGCTTTCTTGCTTCGCATCCGAAGCGCCGTCGGCTGGAGCGAGTGACGCGGTCCGGTATCAGCATCGAAGCTTCGATCGTGTTCATGCAATCCGCTCATTTAGGGCGGCTCGAACCGGCGGCGACGTTTCTCCACAAGGAGTTTCGAGAGCATTTCGCTCCGGTCAGAGATGCAGTTCCATGAAGACCGCATTTGAGCGATAGCGGTCGATCGTGTCGCGCGGCTGATACATCGTCATGCTGTTCTCGGCATACGGAGTGATTTCAGCGAAACCAACCGACTTGTAGAGCGCGTGAGCCGCGGACAGGAATTTCAGACTTTCCAACCGCACGGCTTCGTAGCCGATCGCTCGCGCGTCTGAGAGGAGCTGCTGCAGCAGGAAGCGGCCCGCGCCGGCTCCTCGGACGTGCGGCTGCACGTACATCCTCTGAATTTCGGCGATAGTCGGCGTGATGCGCTTGAGACATCCGACTCCGACGTTTGCGTCCTCGCGCCGGACCAGGTAGAACCGGCCGTTGGGAGGATAGAACTTCGCGCGGTCCTCGATATCCGACGCGACCATCGCATCGACATCGAACGACAGCCCGTAGGTCGCGGCGGCGACGCTCGCGATCCATCGCAAATACTCGGCGATCAACTCCCGCGCGGCTTCTCGCGTTACCGCGTCGTCGACGGTAACTAGCTCGATCGCTATGTCGCGCGAGCTCATCGAGTCCATGAGGGTGAAGGTGCCTTCTGCCCATGACGTGCGTCAACTGCAATCGTGTCATGATCATATTGCTCAACGAGCAATTGCGAGGTTCTGGGTCCTGGCGCGCCATGACCTCGTGGAACTCAAAGCAAGGTTGTCGGCTTTTTACGAAAGGCTCAATCCCAGGGGTTTTATCGCATTCCTCGTCGACTCACCGTTGCTGGCCCTCGTCCCGTGCGCCGTGCTTTTCTTGGTGGCGGCACGGACGCGCGATTGGCTCATCACGATTGCCGCTACGGCGTGGCTGGTCTACGCCGGTTATGAATGGCTCATGCTCCATCGCGTCCTTTGTTCGGGGGAGTGCAACATTCGCATCGACCTTTTGGTATTGCACCCCGCCTTGATCGGACTGACGATCAGCGCCCTGGTGGTCGGCTTGATGCGGCGTCGGCGAGGGTGATGAGCGAGGGGTCGTCGGAGATGTAACCTCAGGTCTTGCGTCGCAAAGGCAACATATGTAGAGTATGCCATGCCTCGGCTGCCAAACACGTCACCTCAGACCCTCCTTGTTCTCGAGCTGCTGCTCGAGTCGCCGCGCTCATGGCACTACGGCTACGCGATTAGCCAGGTCACGGGGCTCAAGTCCGGAACGCTCTACCCGATTCTGATGCGTCTTGCGGAGCAGGGCTGGCTGGAGACTCGCTGGGCCGAGCCGGAACAGCCCGGGCGTCCGCCGCGCCATACCTATCGCCTGACGGGCGAAGGCGCGAGGGCGGCCCGAACCAAACTCGCCGAGGCGGCGACACCGGTGAGCATGTCACGCCGTCTGGCCTATGGGCCAGGGAGGGGTTAGTGCAGATGCATGGCTTTCTCGGACGTCTCGCCGACGGTCTGGCACGACACCTACTCGACTGGCTTCACCGGCGAGTCGAGCCCGAATCGCGCGAGTGGCTCGACGCGCTCACCGCAGAATCGGAATGTGCAGACGATGGGTGGCAGCGGCTCCGCTGGGCGTTGGGCGCGGTGCGAGTCGTGTGGACGATCGACCGGCGCAATCGAACGAACGTGCCGGTAGCCGACTCCTGGGGCGCACGTATGCCCCCAGGCGTGACAAGCTTCGTGGCGATCGCCGGTTTATATGCGGTGATCATCCCGGCGACCTATGCCGCCGCGCACGGCTATGGCTGTCAACTCTCCCTCGGTAATCGGCCCGGCGGATGCCAGGAGCATCCTTTCGTTTTCGGCGCAATCGCCATCGGCGGCGCACTGCTCGGCTTGATCATCGCACTGACGTGGCGCGCACGATTCGCGGCGTTGTGGTGGGTCGTGTTTTCGGCGTTCAACACGGTGGGAACCGTCTGGTATCTCCGTTCCGGCATCATCGACTTGCCGCGGTATGGCGCGACGCAGTCGGCGATGTTGGTGGCCGCGACGTTCGGCGTAATCGTAGCCGCGATCGTGCAAGCCAATCTCGAGACGACCAATACCCGGCACCGAATCACCGCGCACCTCGTCGCCGGCACGATCGGCTTCGCCCTGGCGGATTTGCTGATTCGCGTGCGCGACAGTCAGCCCCTTTTGGACAACGTGAGCCATCTTGCGATCCTCGCATCCGCCATGTTGGCGGCGATTCTCGCTGGATTGATCGGCCGGGACGCGAGCCGACGCTCGGTCAAAACACCGTTCCTCGAGTCCGATCTACAGCCCACCACCGCCACGTAGCGCAAGAGGGAGGTCGACATGAAGGACACCAAGGAGCGGCTGTCGTTGTTGTGGCTATTCGTGTTACTCAATTACCTCTATGCTGACGTCGTAGGGCTGTTCGCGATTGCCGGGTCGCGAAATCCATTCGCGCCGCTCTCACCGTGGGCGTTGATGGGATCAGCAGTGCTGATGGAGATCCCCATCGCCATGATCGTGGCCTCTCGGCTGCTTTCGTTTCGAGCGAACCGGCTGGCGAACATCATCGCGGCTGCGCTTGTGACGGTCGTCAACGGTTTCCTCACGTACGTTCCGCCTCTGGTCGGCTGGGGCAAGCCGCCCGCTTTTCCGGAGTACCTGTTCTTCGCGACGATTGAAACCGTTTGTACGGTCATCATCATCCGGCAGGCGTGGAGCTGGTCAGAGGCTGAAGCCCCGGCGCCCCACGTCCTTCGACCCGAGCCCTCGCGGTGAAGCAACGCGATCTCCTGAGCGCGACGTCGGTGCTCTCGGTGCTTTTGCTAAGCCTGCACATCTCGCAGGACATCGTGTTCGGCCTCGACCCCGCGGGGCTTCACCATCTTTTTGGCATCGCGATCCTTGTCGTCATCCTCTGTGGTGCGGTCCTGCTGCGAGAACGTCGATCAGGCACGGTGATCATGCTTCTCGGCGGAGTAATGGCGGCGGCCATGCTGCCGATCCATATGCGGAAGCCGTTGGGCCCGGAGTTTCTGGAGAAGAACGGCGCCTTGTTGTTCGTTTGGGCGATGTACGCCCTTGGAGTAATCGGCCTGTTCTCGGTGGCTCTCGCGACCCAGGTGCTGCGCGATCGAAGAGTCGCTTCGTAACACCGCGTGTCGGGCGCTAAACACCGGTCGCGGTCTGATCTAGTGACTTCCGATCGGGATTACGGGCGCGACTCCAGCATCGACCGAACCATTCGGATCCCGTGCCGTGGATAATGCCGGAGGATTCGGTCAGTGTGAACAGCGTCCCGTTCGCGCAGCGCGAAATGCTCGGAGGGACGATGGCTACTTGGCCGTCTCGGTATTGCGTCGAATGAGGCGAAAGACACGACCGGCTAGTCGGCCCGCGTCGGCCTCGCCACCCCCGGCACTTCGCAGCACGACTACGCCGTATCCTCGCCGCGCGTCGTACATCAGCTGCGAGGTATACCCGGAAACATTTCCGGAATGGCCGACGGCGATGGTGTCCCCCCAGCGATAAACCTGGTACCCCAGTCCGTAGCCGACGTCGAGATCACGGGTGACCACCAGCGAGATCGAATCGCGTTTGGCGAGCGCACTCACACTGATTGCTGCCGGTGGACCAAAGCCCATTTCCGCGGAAACAAGTTTCGCGAGGTCGGCGACCGTGGTATACAAGCCGCCGCTGGCAGTACCGGAACCTTTGCCCTGTACATGCTCTTTGGCCGCGTCGGCGTAGTTCAGAGTATCTCGCAGTAGGAGATCGTAGTCGACGCCGGTCGCCAACCGGCTTTTGAGATCGGGTGTGAGCTCAAACCCGCTCGAGGTCATCCCCAGAGGGCGCAGGAGGTGGCGCTCGACATAGGCGATGTACGGCTCTTTCGCTGCGCGTTCGAGCGCCAATGCGAGGACCGCATAGCCAATGTTCGAGTAGCCGTACGCTGTCCCGGGGGGCCGAACGTAGCTCGTCTTATCGAGCGCTTCGAGCGTGGCGCTCTCCCATTGGCTCGGAGGGCCGGATCCCGACCGGCGGTTATCGGCGGGGTCGCGGGCGAGTCCGCTGTTCATAGTCGCCAGCTGGATCAGCGTTACGGGTGCCGCGCCCGCAGGCTTCTTACCGACGCGCGCGAACTCGGGGACGTAGCGCTCGACGGGATCGCTCAGTCCGACGACGCCCTGGTCGGCCAACTGCATGAACATCAGCGCAGTCAACTGCTTTGTTATGGAGGCGGCCCGATAGACCGTGTTCACGTTCGCCGGCCGCGTCTTGGCGGAATCCGCAAAGCCGTAGCTCTTTGTCCAGACGAGACGTCCGCCGGCGACGATGGCTACGCCGATGCTGCCTAAATGGTCCAGATCGAATTGTGATTTGGCAATTGAATCGGCACTGTGTAATGTGGCGCTGTCTAACGTGACCACCTTCGACGCGAGCTGTGCATTGAGGCAGGGCATCGGCAACACGCTGCACAATCTGATTGCGAATAGCAGAAGCCTCATAACTCCATCTACTCCCGAAAAAGAGTCGAGACGAAAAGGCACGCTGTACCTAGAATGTCTATGCCCATACCTAGACTGTCAAGGTACAGTGGAAAGGAGCGGGTCGTGGCATATGCCAAAGCCAACGATCGGTACAGGCCAGTGATCAATCGCGCGCTCTTGGGCGTATCGATTGTCGTGGGGATCGGCGGCTGCCTGCGCCCGATGTCGTCAGATACACGACCGCCGCAGGTTGGGCGCGTCCCCGTTGCCGCGCTGAACGTGCCGGCGGCGCCGATTGCGGTTCGAGCCGCCGGCCATACAGCGCTCGTGTACGAGTTGTACGTCACGAACGTGGGGACGCGACCGCTTTCGATAGAGCGGCTCGAGGTCCGTGGCGAAGCAAACGGCCCGACGGCGCCTCTAGCCGTTTACGATCGACGGCAGATTCAGCGCGACGTCAAGTTCCTCGCTCCGCGCGGGGCACCAATACCGAAGAGTCTGACGCCGGGAGTTCGCGCCATCGTGTACGTATGGCTTTCGCTCGATACGACGGCCGCGGTTCCGAGAGAGCTCTCGCACCGCGTGATTTTTTCCGGAGCCGATACGGCTGATGGCGGCACGACGCCGGTGCGCGGGCCAACGGACCTCGCCCTGGCGCCGCCGGTCGGACCGGGTGACTGGTGGTTCGGGCTCGGTCCGTCCAATTCGTCCGAGCATCGCCGCGCGGTGGTGCGGGTTGGCGACGATACCGTCCCTCACCTCGCACAGCGGTTCGCGATCGACTGGGTGAAGATGGACGCACGTGGAGAATACGCGCGCGACCACGAGGGGCGGCGGAATACCGACTGGTACGGGTATGGCGAACCGGTGTACGCCGTGGCCGACGCCCGGGTGGCCGCGGTCATCGACAGCATCCCGGACAATGTGCCGGGAGAGAACTCGCGAGCGGTGGCGATGACGGTCGGTACTGTTCTGGGCAACTACGTCGTGCTGGACCTTGGCCCGGGCGACCGGGCCGTCCACCGCTACGCACTGTACGGGCACCTAGCGCCCGGAACGGTCAAAGTCTACGCCGGGGACGTCGTACATCGCGGGCAGGAACTGGGGTCGATCGGCAATTCAGGAAACTCGGATGGCCCGCATCTGCATTTCCACATCACTGAAGCGGCGGATGCGCCGGCGGCGCCGCTGCGGAGCGAAGGAGTGCCATTCGTACTGGCGGAGCTCACCGTCGTCGGTCACGACCCCGAGCTCGTCGCGAAGCACGCTCCGCTCACGCCGCTCGGCCAACATCGAAACGCTCTGCCGGTGGAGGGCGACGTCATCCGGATCGTCGACGGACGACGATAGAGTGATGACAGTGCGGGACGTGCCATGAGTGAGTTGATTCAAGTTCGTGCATTCGAAGGGCAGCGCGAGTATGAGCAAATGATCGACTACTTTCTGAGCGCCGACGACGCATTTCTCGACGCGATGGGGGTCGACCGCTCGAAGCTGCCGGCGCGAAAAGCGTGGATCGAATCAACGATGCAGGATCATGCTCGGAACAATCGCGAGAAGGAGCGGGCTTACCTGGCCTGGGTGTACGACGGGGTCGCCGTCGGGCACTCGAGCATCAACAAGATTGTCGTGGGCGAGCAGGCCTTCATCCATTTGCATCTCTGGTCGGCGGGTCTGCGCCGTTCCGGGCTCGGAACCACGTTCTTTCAGCGGTCCGCGGAGAGGTTCGCGCATGATTTTTCGCTGCGACGGCTCTACTGCGAGCCTCGCGCGGAAAACGTCGGCCCCAATCGCGTGGTGCTCCGTGCGGGCTTTCGTTTTGTGAAACGGTATCGAACGGTTCCTGGTCCGCTGAACTACGAACAAGAAGTCAATCAATACATCCGAGAGTTCGACGTGTAGGCGGCGATCAGCAGCAATACCGCGGGCCGGTGACAACGTCAGCCCATCGAGCGGATCGATATTAAAGAGCAGAGCGCGAATCACCCGCGTAAGGGCGAGGGCCCCGACCAAGCCGATGGCGACGCCGAGTGCAGCGACGCGAACGGCCTGGCCGACGATGAGCCGAATCATCGTGGACGACGTTGCACCGATGGCGGTGCGCGGCTTTGCGCCAGGATTCGTTGCGATCACTCCGACCGCAGCGCGACCATCGGGCTGACGCGCGATGCGCGGTACGCGGGGAGGAATCCGGCAACCGCGGCGACGCCGAGGAACACGGCCGACGAAATCACCATCGTCGCGGTATCGGCCGGGCTCACGCCGAAGAGGAGTCCGGCGATGGTCTGATTTGCGACGAGGGACATGCCTAGGCCGACGATGATGCCGGCGGCGGTGAGTCGCATCGTCCAGGCGAGCACTTCGGCGAGCACTCCCGAGCGAGATGCGCCCAACGCCATTCGGACGCCGATCTCGCGGGCGCGTCGGGACGTCACGTACGACACGACCCCATACAAGCCAACGCACGAGAGCAGGATCGCGAGGACCGAGAACGCGACGGCGATCGCGGCCATGAACCGCTCGCGGAAGAGGATCCGATCGAGCTGCTCGTCGACGTCGTTGATCGACAGGATCGGCAACGCGGGCTCGCTGAGTCGCAACTCTCGTCTGACCGTGTTGGCAACCGCGGCCGACGCGCCGTTGGTGCGCAACACGATACACATGCCGCGCGCCAGCCGCCGCAGGTTCTGGCCCGCGGGGTAGTATACGGCCGTACCGACGGGCGTGCGTGGTTGCTGGCGCGCGTCGGCGACTACGCCGACAATTCGGAACGACGTATTCGACCCGGCGAGGCGAAGCTGCTGTCCGATCACCGATCCAGTGTTGCCGAAGATTCTCCGGGCGAGCGTCTCGTTGATGACGATCACATCGGGAACGGAATCGGTGTCGAAGGGCGTGAAATCACGTCCCGCGAGAATGGTCTGCCCGGTCGTCGCAAAGAACTTCGGCGAAACGGTCATGGTCTCGCTCACGCGAACCGTGTCGGACGCCGCGCCGTTCACGCGCGTGAGCACTGGCCCGCTCGTCGGTCGTCCGGAGAGGAGCCCGTCGACGGATACGGCGGCAGAGGTGACGCCGTTGAGCGCGCCAAGCCGCGCGGCGAGCCGCTCCCACATCCGCAGAATATTCTCGTTGCTCTGGCGCGTGTGTCCCGGCAACGCCCAGATCAACAACAGGTGGCTTCGGTCGAACCCGAGTGATTCCGTTTCGAGGTTTCGCAAGGTCCGCACGAACAAACCCGTGGATACGACGAGCAGCACGGAGAGCGCCACCTGTGCAACAACGAAGATCGATCGAACCATCTGCTTCCCGTCGGTGGTTCGGGCCGCCCCGATTCCCAGCGCCGGCAACAGGGAAGGGCGGAAACCACGAAATGCGGGCGTGAGACCAAAGATCACGGTTGCGAGCAGGCAGAGTCCCAACGTGAAGATCAGCGCCCGCGAGTCGAGGCGGAGTGCGAGATCGACGGTCAACGGATTGCTCCCGGTCGCGATTCCGGTGCGCGGTCCGGCGACGGCGAGACGCTGCAATATGCGCATGCCGGCTTCGGCGACGATGAGGCCGCAGGCGCCTCCCAAGAGCGCGAGGATCAAGCTCTCGGTCATCAGCTGGCGTACCACACGCCCCCAATCGGCGCCGAGTGCGACGCGGAGCGCGATCTCTCGCTCGCGTGCGACGGCTCTCGCGAGCTGCAGGTTCGCGAGATTGGCGCAGGCGATGAGCAGCACAACGGCGACGATGGCCATGAGCACCGCGAGCGGACGCGCGAATGCGTCGCGCTGCGGCGAGTAGCCGGTAGCTGCCGGGCGCACGACGAGGCGGGCGTTCGCCGAGATGCCTGAACCGTCCTGAGGATTGGCGATCAAGCGCGGATAGAGCACGTCGGCGGCCGATTGCGCGCCCGCAACGCTGACGGCCGGCTCGAGTCTCGCCAGGATCTTGTACTGGTATCGGCCGCGCGGCCTCGTCTCCGACTCGGGGTGCATCGTGGCGATCATCGACGTCGGCACCCACATGTCGGTTTGCCAACCGACCCAATCCCCGGTGAAGCGGCTCGGGGCGACACCGATCACGTTGAGAACCGTTCCGTTGACGCGCACGCTCCGCCCGAGGATTGCGGGATCCCGGCCGAAGGCGCGCTCCCAATATCCGTCGCTGATCACGACGAGGGGATGGCCGCCGGCGTCGTCGCCATCGTCGTCGGCCGCGAAGACGCGTCCGCGTTGCGCGGGAATCCCCAAGAGCTGAAAGTAGTTGCCGCTGACGACGCTGATGCGCGCGGGTCCGCCGCCGGCGAGTGCGTCGCCGTTTGGCGACTTCACATCGAAGCTCTCGGCCCATGAGGTCACCGAGGCGTCGTGGACAACGCCGCGCAGCGCGCGGATGGCCAGAAAATCGGAGTATCCAATGTTGTACTGCCGGTAACCGTCGTTGAAATCCACTTCGAAGGTGACGAGCTCCTTGGGCCGCGACACGGGCAACGGCCGCAGCATGAGCGAGTCGACCGCGCTGAACATCGCGGTGTTCGCGCCGATGCCGAGGGCGAGAGACACCACCGCGGCGGCGGCGTAGGTTGGGTTTTGGGCGAAGGAGCGAAACGCGTAGCGAACGTCGCGAGCGAGATGCTCGATCGCGCCGACGCCGCGGACGTCGCGCGTCGAATCCTTGATGTCTTCGACCGGGCCGAAGGCGATGCGCGATTGTCGCTCGGCCTCTTGGCGTGACAGGCCCGCGCCGACGAGGCGCTCAGTTTCGTGCGCGAGGTGGTGTTGAATCTCGGCGTCGAGCTCGCGCTCGGCGGCTTCGCGAGCGAAGAGCGCACGAAGGCGGAAGCGCGTCTCGCTGAGCAGGCCGCGCAACATGGGTTCTCCGGTCAGGTGGTTCGAAGGACGAGTGACACAGTAGCGGTCAAGCGGTCCCACGCTTCCGACTCGGCGGCGAGCTGGCGGCGACCGAGAGCGGTGAGCTCGTAGTATTTTGCCTGGCGGTTGTTTTCCGACGCCGCCCAGCGTGCCTTGATCCAGCCTTTTCGCTCGAGGCGGTGCAGGGACGGGTAGAGCGAGCCCTGGCCGACCTGGACGACGTCGCGCGACAGCTGGCGGAGCCGGTCGGCGATTCCCCAGCCGTGCTGCGGCGCGAGCGACAGCGCCTTGAGGATGAGGAGGTCGAGCGTGCCTTGGGGCAAGTCGATTCGTTGGTTCGGCATCGCAGTTCCCGTTCCCTATTGCTTCGACAGGACAAATGTTACACGCTTCCTGTCGAAGCGCAAGGGAAACACATAATGTTGGCGGTCTCGTGCAGCCGGGCCGGCTTGACGGCCGCTAGTATTCTCTAACAAGAGCACGGTTGACGGCGCGAACGCTGAGAAGGCGATTCGGATTGCCTAGGTACGGCATCATCCAGGAGGCCTTCGATGCACTCAGGTTCATCACGGTTCGCTGTGGCGGGCGCGGCGACCATGGCAGCGTTGCTCGCCGCGTGTTCCGACGAGCAGAGAATTCCGACAACCCCTCGCGCCGGAGCAGCCGCAACAAGCGACCGGTCGCCGCAGCATGTGCAGTGCGCGCCGGACAATGCACACCTCACGCTCCCGCCCGGATTCTGCGCGGTCGTCGTCGCGGATCTCACGGAGAACGGGGCGGCGGCGCCGGCGCGGCACGTGGTCGTCACGCCGGCCGGAGATGTGTTCGTGGCGATCAACGCGCCGAGCAATCATCAACCGGCGTTCGGCATCATCGCCCTGCGCGATCGCGACGGAGACGGGGCGGCCGATGAGCAAACGTCGTTCAGCCCCGGGCTGGGCGGGAGCGGTCTCGCGTATCGCAACGGGGCGCTCTTCTTCGGCGCCAACGACCGCGTCCTACGGTATCAACTGTCGGCGGGCCGGCTAACGCCGGAGGGCGGGCCCGACGTTGTCGTGTCGGGATTACCGAACACGGGCGACCACATCAGCAAAGATCTCGCACTCGGCGACAAGAATCAGCTTTTCGTGAATGTCGGGTCGGCGAGTAACTCGTGTCAGGTGCAGAACCGCGTGCTCGAGTCGCCGGGCGTGTTCCCGTGTCCGGAGTTGCCGATCCGAGCGGGGCTCTGGTTGTTCGCCGCGAGCGGCGCGAACCAGACGGAAGCGAACGGTGTCCATTGGGGCACCGGATATCGCAATGTCGTGTCGGTGACGATCAATCCACGCAATGGCGAACCGTACGCAGTACAACAGGGCCGGGACATGCTGCACGACAACTGGCCGGCATTGTTCACCGCGGAACAGCAGGCGGTGTTGCCGGCCGAGGAGCTGGTGCGCATCGCGCGGGGCAGCAACAATGGTTGGCCGTACTGCTACTTCGACGCCGAGTTCGAGCACAAGAAGGTGCTGGCACCCGAGTACGGCGGAGATGGACACATCGTGCGCGGATCACAGGGTATCGATTGCGCGACGTACAACCAACCGTTGGCGTCGTTCGGCGCGCACACGTCACCGGAGAGCATGCTTTTCTATACGGGCGACCAATTCCCGTCGCGCTATCGCGGCGGGGCGTTCATTGCGTTCCACGGCGGGTTCAATCGTGCGCCGTTGCCGAACGAAGCAGGCAACGTGCAGTTCATTCCCTTCAACGAGGATGGAACGCCGTCAGGTCCGGCAGAAGTTTTCGCGGACGGCTTTGCGGAGAGCGATGGAGCGCTGCCAGGATCGGCGAAACATCGTCCTGTCGGTTTGGCTCAAGGCCCGGACGGATCGTTGTACGTGTCGGATGATCGCGGCGGCCGAATCTATCGCATCATCTTCCGTGGGGACGAGCACGACCGATAGTGCAGTTTCGGCCAAGGGCGTCCGAGAACTGTAGGCTTTCGGAATTGCAGACCGGAGATCTCGCGTGGAGGCTCGGGCAGTCGCAGGGCAAGAGCGCGCTGCTTTCCTCGAGAAATACCGGACGTCCTTGGCCGCGCACTACGGCCTGATGCAGCCGGAGTACGTTGTCGTTCCTGGCGCGCTGTTGGCGAAGACCAAGGAGCTGCAACGGTACTTTGCGATCAGCTATGCGTATGTGGCGGCGATGAAGCCAAAGGTCAACGGCCAAGGCGGCGGGGAAGAAGCGTCGGTAAGCGAGCGTAACACGCGCCAATGATCGGTATGCGATTTGCCGGTTGACGCGCCGATTCAAAGCCGGGGGAACACGGTGCGTGCAGTATCGATCATGTTGATGCTCATCGTCGCGACGAAGGCGAGCCGCGCTCAAGAGTGGCAACTCGAAGCGCATCCGGAGTACGCACGGTCGGTTTCTTCGGGAGAGAATTCGTGGGGCGGCGGTGCGCAATACCAGCTGACCTGGGGCGCGAAGCACGCGCCGATCCGACTCTCGACGTCGATCGACACTAGACGGATCCAGGGCTCGATGCGATTGTGGGCACGCAAATCAGTCTCGGGAAAACCAGCCCGTGGTCGCTCAACATCCAGGCGCAGTGGGGCTACGTCAAAACGCAGGAACACGAGTGGACGTTCCGGACGGGACTTGGCTATTCGCGGTAATGCCCGGGACAGTAATGGCCACCTTCCCGTGCGCGTGGCGCGACGCGAGATAGGCGAAGGCCTCGCCGGCCCGATCGAGCGGATAGGTTCGATCGATGAGTGAGCGGAGTTGACCTTTCGCCGTGAGATCGGCCAGCGTCGCGAGATCGGTTGGGTTTATCTTCGCGACGAACATCGCAAATGGTTGACCGGCGAGACGAGAGCGGGCCGCCAATGACGCGACTCTCGATAGGATCCGACTGACGGAATCCTGAATCGCGAGGGCGCCGGCGCCGACATAGCGGCCGTCCGGTGCGAGGCGGTCGCGGCAGGCGGCAAGAGAGCGGTCCGCCGTGAGGTCGAAGAACAGATCGTATTTGTCGCCCGACGCGGCGTAATCCTGCTGATGTCGATCGATCACTACGTCGGGGCCGAGGGTCCGAACGACGTCGACGCTCGTGGTTCCGCAAACTGCCGTCACGTGCGCGCCGAGTGCCTTTGCTATTTGGACAGCGAAAGTGCCGACACCGCTGGAGGCGCCCGTGACGAGCACGCGATCACCGGCCTTCAGCCGACCGACATCACGGAGGCCTTGGAGCGCGGTGACTCCTGCGACGGGAAGGCACGCGGCCTCCTCGAAGGTGAGGTTTTCCGGTTTGATGGCGAGATGAGGCTTAGCGACACAAGCGAATTCGGCACAGGCGCCTTTGCAGACACCGAAGACCGCTTGGCCTTCCGTGAAGTTCGACACGTTGGCTCCGACGGCCGCAATCACGCCGGCGAAATCGTGGCCAACGACGGTCGGTTTTGGGCGCGTCCATCCGGATATGAACCGACTTGCCAGCGGACGCCCGAGCAGCATGACGAGGTCGGAGACGTTGACGGACGCCGCACGAATGGAGACCAGGACCTCGTCGGGACCCGGAATGGGCCGATCGACCTCATGGATGCGGACGGTGTCGCTGAGATCGCCATAAGCAACGCACTTGGCGGCTTTCATCGGTGGCGAGGGGCGGGAGGTGTGGGATCCTTACGGCGCGCCAGGGGCGCGGTTTCGGGCGAGCCGTCGGGTACCGCACGATGCCGCTACCCGCGGCGTGGACTCTGCAGAGGTCGCGACAAGCAACCATCCAGGAGAGAACGGTGGAATCGTTTACACGTGCCGTGAGCAAGGGTCTCGCGACGTTCGCCGTCGCGGCTGCGTTGGTGGGAGGCGCGATTCGTCCCGCTCATGCTCAGGGCGCAAAGAAGACGGCCGGGAAAGCGGAGATGCCTCACTCAGCAACGGCGCTGTGTGGCGACAACACCTGGTCGACGGCCGCAACGCAGCAGGGAGCCTGCTCGAAGCACGGCGGTGTCGCGAAATGGTTCGGCAAAGCGCCCAAGGGTGCGACGGCGCGGTGCAAGGACGGCGAGTATTGGACATCGGCCGAGCGTCAGGGGGCGTGCTCCGGCCACGATGGGGTTGCGTTCTGGCTCGGGAAGAAATCCAAGTAGTCGCCGAATCAACGGCGCTTTGCGACCAACCGCACGGCGAGATAGATGACGACGGCAAGGTTGACGACGAGGGCAATGACCCTCGTCGTCGTAACCTCGCGCGTGAGCTCATACACCTCGAATGGAACGAACGACACGGTCGCGGCCAGCGTGAGATACTCGGCCCACTGCTTCTGAAGCCACAGTCCGGTGGCTTCAACGAGAAAGAGGGCAGCGTAAAGGAACGCGCCGATGCCAAGCGCTTCGATGTGGCGCGGGCTCATTCCCGAGAGGCGAGCGAGCAACGATTGCGTCAGGCGCCGTTCCGTTCCGGCCGATACGATCGTCAATGCCCGCTGCGACACGTGAGTGATGCCGGCGTGGACCACGCCGATAGCTCCGAGTCCCACGGCGATGAGCAGGACGGCCTTTACCAGCTTGAAGATGGCAATCAGAACGAGGCCGTTGTCGCGATCGCGATGGGATCGGTTCATGTGTTGGATCGACGTTAAGATTCGTTGACGTGCCTCCCGGGACTCCTAACCCATCTATAGTAGTGAGAGACGGGCCACACGGCTCGCCGACTCGACGTTACAGGCACGAGGGAAAAGGAATGTCTCGTACACGGCTTATCTGCGGGGCGGCGCTGGTTATCGGCGCTGGCGCATGCTCGAGCGATCGGAGCGGTGTCACGACACCGCAAGCGCTCTCGCCGGAGCTCACCAGTATTCTCACCGACGGGTTCGCGACTTCGGCGGCCGGATTCGGCGAGACGAACAACAGCTTCGTCGCGGGGCTCGACGCATTCGCGCCCTGGATGCCTCCCGCGCTGGGAGCGGAGATGGATCGGTTCCACCGCACGACAGATCTCATGGGCGGCGGATTGGCGAGCGATTTCGCCGGCGCCGGCGTGTTTCTCAGCTTTGGGCATGGGCCGTTCGACGGCGGGCCATTCGCGCCGGGGCACGCGAGCTCGAATTGCGCGTTCTCGGCGTCCGACGGCCGAGTGACTTGTCCGGCACAGACGATCGGCGGTTTGACGATCAATCGATCGTTCGCCTATCTCGACGTGAACAACAAACCGCAAGCGTCGCTCGATACGACGACAAACACCGTGAACAGTCGCGTGAGCGTTAGCGGGACGATCGTCTCCCGGAGCAAGCAGGATACGACGGTCGTGAGCCACAGCAGCGACCAGACGGTGACCGGGCTGGCGAAAGGCAGCACGAAGCGGACGGTGAATGGCACGTCGAGCGGGACGGAAAGCACCAAGGGCACCGACAACAAAGGAAATGCGTTCACGTCGGTGCGTGCGATGGGGGATACGACGACGGGGCTGACGATTCCGGTGCAGAGTGGGCACTCGACGTATCCGACGGCGGGAACAGTTGTACGGTCGATGAAGGTGACGGTGACGCTAGGCACGCAGGCGCCGGCGACGTCGACGCGCCGTGAGGTGATCACGTACGACGGGAGTGCGACGGCGAAGGTGACGATTACGCACGACGGGACGACGAAGGCGTGTACGTTGCCGCTACCGCGCGGGAGATTGAGCTGCCCGTAGGCTGGTTTGGCCCGTGAGCTGTGGTGAAGGGCGCTCATTCCAATTCTGGAATGAGCGCCTTTCTGGTTGTCAGGCAGGCGGGCGACTGCTAGAACAGCGCGATGCTGGGGGCGATGGCGTGATTCGACTGGTAGATGCGGGGAAGCTGCGATTCGGCGGAGGGTTGTTATGCCGAAACGGAATTGGGACTGGCGGCGTCTTCTATAGTGTGCAGCTGCAACGTCGCTACTACGTCCTTGGCTGGGGGTATGCCCTTGCTTGCCGCCCGGGCGTCGCGATAATAGGCAAATTTCAAGTAGCGCTATATACTGATGCTACTGGGCCACACTCCGGCCTTCCGACGCGGGTGAGCCGATCCCGGTCCGGTCTCTTGTCCCGGAGGGTAAATGTCGCGCGTTCGAATTGGAGTTGTCTCCGTAGTGGCCGCGCTGCTGACGACCACGGTCGCTGCGTCCCGGATTCATTCCCCCCGGCCGCCGGCGGTCACACGCGAGATCATCGCCGTCTATCTCGGGACCGAGGGAACTGACGCACGGTCGGGAATGATCGAAGCCGTGCGCGACATGCGGGTCGCGCTGCAGCGCCAGGCGGCGTCAAGCGGAAGGCGTGTGGTGATGCGCGGCGTGTCACTCGAGCCTTCGGTAGCCGACGGTGTTCGCCACCTGTCGCAGTTCGGCACCTTCGACGAGGTGAGTCTAGGAGGCAACTGGACCAACTCGGCGGTGGTGAGGTACCTCGGCAGCGACATGGGTGACCATTCGCGAGCCCTGATTCCGCAGGTGGTAGTGCTCGAGCGAGAGGTGCGAGAGGGAGGCCCGGAGTCGCTGGTCGTCGGCCCTGAGCGGGAACTCGCCCGGTACATCGGCACCGACCAGATCAACGCGTGGGTGCGTCGCGGGACACCACTCGCTCCGTAACCGAGTCGGCTGCCCGGCGTCTTCTATAGTATGCAGCGCCGCTACTACGTCCTTGGCTGGGGCTACGCATTTGTCTGCGCGGCACTGCTCGCGAACGCGCGTCGATCGTGGGAGTTGGGGAGCTCCGTGTACGCGGGGCCGGCGACATCGGAAGTGGAATGGTTTCGGCGCGTCAAGCCGTACTGCAACGCGGTCGAGGTTCAGACATTGCAAAGTCAGACCTCGCCGCCGGCGACGGTCGCGGGCGCCGGGTATCATGCGGCCTGTTTCGCGCTGGCCGGTCGGATCGACGATGCGCGGCGGGTCATCGACAGGCTGTCGGCGGGGGATCGCTTCAAAGCGGCGGGGATCGTGTTCGATGTCGGCCATCCCGTGGCCGACGCCGGGGACGACCGATCGGCGGGGCCGATCATGGAGTTGGTGATCGACTACTGGCCCAACCACTACATGGCGCTCTATCACGCCGGCATGGCCGAGTACATGCTGGGGCAGCGTGATTTGGCGCGACACAACTTGCAGGAATTCAGAAAGTACTATCGCGAGCCAGACGGTTGGACGTCGAACGCGGCGGAGGTATTGCGCCGGCTCGACGATCCGAACGCCGTCGCGATGCGGCGTCCGCCGGAGCCGAAGTGATGCGATGGCCGGTGATGCGCGCCGCGCCGATGCTGATCGCGGTGCTCGTGGCGGGCGGCGCCGCCGGTCTGTATGTCTCGCGGCTCGCTTTCATCTCCACGGCGCTCGTTCTCGCGGCGATCGCACGCGCGGCAGCTCGCGATGCGGCGCCGGGGGATCTACCGGAGAGGTTGCGCGACAGGCTCGCCGCCGTCCTCGCGTCGCTACCGGGTGGAGAAGCCCGCAGACTGCTCAGTGAAGTTGCGGCTCAAGCCAAGCCGATCTTCAGCGCGCCGTCGGCGACGTTCGATCCAGCGCACGAGGCAGCGACGCGCGAGGACGTAATGGAGCTCGTCGATGCGTGCTGCGCGACGGCGCAACAGCTCGGAGGCCTGGAGCTCGGTGCTACTCCAGCGCCGGACGTTCAGACCAAGGGAGCGCACGACCTATTGGCGCAACGGCTGACGGATGCAGCGGCGGCGCTGAAGGCATTGTACGTGTCGGGCGTGGCACGTGGGACACCCGCGTCGGATCGCGTCGCCGAGTTGGCGGGGGAGATCCGGTCGGAGGCGTCGGCGCGCGCCTACGCGGCGGGTCAGATGTTCGGCCGGTGACCCGCCGGCAGATTGAACCTGTCGGGCTTGCTCGCTCATTCGGCGCGCAGGGCGGAAATCGCCGAGATGCGTGCGGCGCGCCACGCCGGCTTCATGCACGCCAACACGACGGTCACAAAACACAGCGCGGCGACGGCGGAAAAGGTGATTGGATCGGCGGCGGGAATGCCGAACAACAGGCTGCTCATGCCACGCGCGGCGGCGTATGCGATGGCGATGCCGGGAAGGACGCCGATGAGCGCCGTGCGCACGCCTTCGCCGACCACCATTCGCCATACGCCGGCCGGATCGGCGCCGAGCGCCAAGCGCACGCCGATCTCGCGATCGCGCTGCGCGACGGTGAACGCGAGCAGTCCGTGAATGCCGACGGCGGTGAGCAACAACGCCAGGAGGGCGAGGGCGAGGAGAATGCGCAGCTGCGAGCGGCGCGTTCCCGTCTGGTCGCCGATCACGTCGGCAAGCATGCGCACGTTGGCGATTGGCTGCTGCGCGTCGGCTCTTCGGATGATCTCGCGGACGGGACCGAGGAGCGACTTAGCGTTCGCCGAACGGATGAGGAGCGCCTTGGGAGTGTAGATACCGAGAATGCTGTCCGCTTGGCCGAGCGGTACGTACATCTGCGGCTCGCTGGTTCGCTCGAGGCCACGCACCTTGATGTCCCTGGCGACGCCGACGACGGTCCACGTGATGTTGTTGGTGATGAACGTCTGTCCGAGCGCGTCATTTTTCGGCCAGTACCGCGCAGCAAACGACTCACTCACGACCGCGACCGGCCGCCGATCACGAGTGTCGGTGACGGCGAGGTCGCGCCCCCGACGCAGCGGAATCTCGAGAGTGGTGAAGAATTGCGACGAGATCACGCGGATGCTGGCGGTCTGCGATTCGCGTGGGGTCTGGACGCCCGGGACCCGGATGCGGGTAATGCCTCCGGTCATGACCATCGGCACGCCGCTCGTGTACGCCGCGCTGGTGACACCAGGCAGCGCGCGTACATCGGCGAGCACGCGCTCGTAGAACGCGACACGTCTCGGGCCATCGTCGTACTTGGGGCTGGGCAACGGCGTGTTCATGGTGAGGACGCTCGCGGCCGAGAAGCCGGGATCGACGCCCTGGACGCGCCAGACGGCGCGGATGAGCAGCCCGGAAGAGACGAGGAGAATCACCGAGATGGAAACTTCGAACGCGACGAGCACCATGCGCAGGCCTCGCCGGCGTCCGCTCCCACGAGTGCCCTCGCGCAGGGCGGCGAGTCCGGAACGGCCGCCGGCGCGCATCGCTGGAACGAGGCCGAAGGCCAGACCAGTCAGCGCGGACAAAACGACAGCGATGGCAAAGGCGCGAACGTTGAGCGAAGGTTGGGTGGAAATCGGCAGCGTGTTCGGAACCATCTGGGCGAGGAGCGGCACGGTGAGCCAGGCGAGTGCCGCGCCGGCGAGGCCGCCGGCGAGAGCGAGCAGAAGACTCTCGGTCAACATCTGTCGAACAAGCCGTTCGCGTCCCGCGCCGAGCGCCGCGCGCACCGCGAGCTCGAGCTCGCGTCCCGAGGCGCGCGCAAGCAACAGGTTGGCGAGATTCGCGCATGTGAGGAGAAGCAGAGCGAGGCTGGCGCCGCAGAGCGCGAGCAGCATGGTGCGGGACCGCGGCCACACGTCGCGCAACTTGAAAAAGCTGAACCCGACTTCTCCCTCGTCCAGCTGCTTGCCGAAGTCGCGCGTCATGCGATCGGCGATGGAGCTCAGCTCCGCACGCGCTTGCTCGAAGGTGACACCGCGCTTCAGCCGCGCGACCCCCTGGATGTAGGTGTTGTTGCGGTCGGCGAAGTCGGCTTCGCGGAAAATGAGCGGAGTCCAAAGTTGGACCTGTTCCGTCGGGAAGAGGAAGTGCGGCGGCATCACGCCAACGACCGTGTACGGATTGCCGTCGAGGCTGACCGTCTTGCCGACGATGGCGGGGTCGCCGCCAAAATGCGATTGCCACAGGCCGTAACCCATGACGGCGGCGTTGGCGTCCTCGGCGCGCGTGAGATCGAAGAACCGGCCGATCATGGGCCGAACGCCGAGGAGGGGAAGTACCTCGGTCGTGACGGCGATCGACGGGACGCGGACGGGCTCGTCGGCGCCGACGAGGTTCAGGTCGCGGCCCGTGAACGCACCTATGGACGCGAACGACCGGCTCGCTCTAGCGACATCGCGGAAATTCGCCGGGGAAAATTCATTCATGCATCCCAGGCCGCCACCCGTTCGCGGGCCCTGACAGGCGCGAACCAGCTCGTCGGACCGGGGAAACGGGAGGGGGCGGAGGAGGACGTAGTCGGCGACGGAAAACGTCGCGGTGTTGGCGCCGACGCCGAGCGCCGTGACGAGAATGGTGGCCAGAGCGAAACCGCGGGCCCCGTTGAGCGAACGGGCGGCGTAGTGAAGATCCTGGACAAGAATCGCCCAGTGTGCGTCAATTGCGTTCGGAACGACGTCGATGATGGCGGCGATGATCCTGCGGACGGGGCCCGAATGCGCGCTTCGCTCGGCGAAGGTGCGCGTGAGCTCCTCGCTATATTCGGCGCGAAAGGACGCGGGATAGAGATGCAGGAGTGCGCGATAGAATCGGTTCATGTGGCCTCCGGTGGCAGTGCTCGCGCACGGTCGTCTCGGGCGATGCTCACCGAAACTATAGCCACTGTGGCTATACGCGCAATGGCGGCGGCTGGAGGCAACGGTTTTCCGGCCGCCGGCGTCAAACAAGGGGTTGCCTTGGGCTATGCTGCTCGAGCGGCTCGCTGGTCACTTCAATTCTGCTTACTACATATATGAAGACCGCAGGATACACTCTCGGGTTGATCGTCCTCTGCTCGGGCGTGGGGGTCGCGCAGTCGGCTCCGGAAACGGTCCGGGGGCGAGTGACGACGGACTCGGGAAAGGCTGTCATCGGTGCGACCGTGGTCGTGACGCGAGGTCCGGACCGACTGTCGCAGAACACGACGACGGACAGTGCGGGGAACTACCGCGTCAGGTTCGATCCAGGCACGGGCGACTATCTCGTGTACGTGGCGTTCACCGGACTCAAGTCGGCACGACGGCGGGTGCAGCGGCAGGGAAGTGAGAGAGAGATCGTCGCCAACTTCGTGCTCGCGGTGGACGTTGCGCTGCTGGCGGCGCAGAAGGTGACGGCCGACCGGCCTGTGAGGGCGTCCAACTCGATCTCACCGACGCAACCGGAAACCGGATCGTCGGAAAAGTACAGCGACGGTGTGAACGGGGCGATTTCGCCGACGATCGCGGGCGATCTGAACGCGCTCGCCGCGACTCTGCCGAACGTGACGCTGACGCCGAGTGGGATTTCGATCCTCGGGTCGGACCCGGCGTCGACGCTCACGACGCTGAACGGCATGAACCTGCCCGGTGGCTCGATTCCGCGTGCCGCGCGAACGGAGACGCGGGTCACGGGGACGACCTACGACGCGACGCGCGGTGGATTTACGGGGGCGAACGTCGACGTGCGTCTGGGTCCGGGGAGCCGGAGCTACGAACGCCAGAACGGTTTCGTGACGTTCGATCCGAGGTCGCTTCAATACAGCGACCCCACAACGCGCTCGCTGGGCACGACGAGCGGCGGGGTCAGAGCGAGCTTCGGCGCGGACGGAGAACTGATTCGACGAGCTCTCACGTACAACGTCGCGATCGACGTGGCGAGAAGCACGGCGGACGCGGCGACGTTGATCGACGCCGACGCGGAGGCGCTGCTGCGAGCCGGCGCGTCGCCCGATTCTGTGGCGCGAATCATCGCGTTGTCGACGCCGCTGGGGTTGGTCTCCGGACCGTCGATCCCGAACAATCGACAGCATACGGGCGTCACGTGGCTGGGGCGGTTGGACGACACGCGCGATACGCTGACCGGGCGGACGCTGACGACGTACGTGGGCTACACGAAGGACGGCGCGCTGAACTTTACGCCATTGGTCGCACCGTCCGCATCGGGCGAAAGAACGTCGCGGACGCTTGGCGCTCAGCTCACGCTCGACAATTTCGTGGGACCGGGACGGCGAATACTGACCGAGACACGGTTTGGGTTGAGCGGAGTGCGCAACCGGACGATGCCGTATTCATCGGTACCGGGGGCGTCGGTTCTGGTTCGTTCGGCTGAATCAGGATTGGGCGGCGTGAGCGACGTCACCGGCATCACCCTCGGCGGCGGCTCTTTTCTGGCGAACGAGGAAGACAGGTGGACGGCCGAGGGGGCGAACGAGACAATTTGGAACGCGGGGGGACGACGGCATCGATTCAAGACGATGCTGTGGGCCCGCGCCGACGGCCTGCACCAAGTTGGGAATGGCAATCCGCTCGGAACGTTCAGCTTCAACTCGGTGGAGGATTTCGCGGCGAACCGGCCGAGCAGTTTTTCGAGGACGCTGACGCAGCCGGACGCGTCGGGGAGTGCATGGAACGCCGCGGCGGCGCTCTCGCACCAGTGGGCGCCGACGCGGTTCTTCAGTCTGATCTACGGCGCCCGGGTCGAGGCGAACGGGTTCGGCGACAAACCGCAGAGCAACCCGGCGCTCGAACAGGCGTTGGGCGTACGCACCGGCGTGGCTCCAACGATGTTTCACGTGAGCCCGCGATTAGGGTTTTCTTATACGTACAATCGCGACCGGGACAACGGTTCGGGGTCGAGCTTCACGCCCGTGGGGCACTACTTCCGGAACGTGACGGGGACGCTGCGGGGCGGGATCGGTGAGTTTCGAGATCTCCTGCGTCCGGGTGTGCTCGCCGACGCGTCGGCGGCGACCGGGCTGCCCGGGGGAACGACGTCGCTGTCGTGCGTCGGCGCGGCGGTACCCATTCCGGACTGGACAAAGTTCGCGAGCGATCCGACGGCGATACCGGCGCGGTGCCTCGACGGGAGCGGCGTTCTCGCTGAGCGGGTCCCGTCGGTCACGCTGATCGATCCAGGGTACAATGTGCCGCGGAGCTGGCGTGGATCGCTGGACTGGACGACGAGTTTCCGCAATTGGATGATCCGGGCGAACACACTGGGATCGTACGATCTATCTCAGCCGGGAGTGGTGGACGCCAATTTTGCGGGCGTATCGAAATTGACGCTGGCTGGAGAGGGGAATCGGCCGGTCTTCGTGTCCACGGCGGGAATCGATCCGAGCACTGGCGCCGTGTCGGCGACGGAAGCGCGCAAATCGGCGGCGTACGGACGGGTGGCAGAGCGGATCAGCGATCTCAAGGGATACGGCGGGCAATTCACGCTTGGCGTTTCACCGGACCCGTTCAAGTTCCACGCGAAGTACGCGTTGTTCACGTCGTTCGGCTACACGATTCAGGAGACGAAACGCCAGTACCGCGGGTTCGACGGAGCAGCGTTCGGCGATCCGCGGACGATCGAATGGGCGCCAGGGCCGCAAGATGCGCGTCACATCTTCGTGCTGAGCGGCGGGATCTCGGCGCCGCACCTCGGCACGATTACCGGTTTCTCGCGCATTCAGTCCGGGCTGCCGTTTACGCCGATCGTGCGAGGGGACGTGAACGGTGACGGCCGATCGGGAGATCGCGCGTTCATCCCCGATCCGGCGCACACCGGCGATTTGTCGCTGGCGACGCAGCTCAACGCGCTGATCGCGAACGGATCGGACGCGGCACGCGAGTGCGTGCTGGCGAACCTGGGCCGGGCCGCGGACCGCAACGGCTGCCGAGGACCGTGGACGCAGTCGTTCAGCATGCAATGGACGCCGCAGCTACCGGCGAAGTTCTCTCGGCGGGTGCGGACGAACCTCTACTTGCAGAACGTGCTGGCGGGTGTCGACCAGCTCGTGCACGGCGTGGACGACTTGCGGGGCTGGGGATCACCGGCGACGCCAGATCCGACGTTGCTCGTGCCGCGCGGGTTCGACGCGACGGCGAAGCAGTTCAAGTACGACGTGAACGCGCGCTTCGCCGACACGCGGCCCGGTCACACGCTGCTTCGCGATCCGTTCAGACTCGTGCTCGACTTCTCGATGGATTTCTCCGTCGACTACGATTTGCAGCAACTGCGCCGAGCGGTGGAACCGGTGAAAGGCCCGGAGGGGTGGATTCGGCGCGGGGCTGATTCGTTGGCGGCGTTCTATCTCTCGAACACGTCGGACATTCATAAGCTTCTGCTGGCGGAATCCGATTCGTTGTTCCTGAGCGCGACACAGATGGCAGCGCTCCGGCACGCCGATTCGGTGTATTCGGCACGTGTTCGAGCGATCTATGTCCCGTTGGGACAATTTCTCGCGCAGGGGCACGGTGGGGCGGGCAAGGCGGAGCTGGACAGCGTTCAAGCGACGCAGAAGCTGTACTGGAAGATTTTCTGGGAGCAGCCCGAGATTGCCGACTCGATCGTAACGCCGTCGCAGCGCGAGCTGATCCCGTTGTTCAAGGCGATGCTCAATGTGCCGAAGGAACAGCGAGAGCATAGTCAGTACATGTTTGGGCGACCGGTGACGTTGGTGGATAGGCCGAGGCCCGGGACGTAAGGGGTACGCTCTCTGCGAGCTGCGCTCGCTGGACTCGGCGGTTAGGGTTTTCTAAAGACCAGGGTTGCCTTGATGGTTTCGGAGTAGGCGTTCGGGATGATCAGGGTCGGCGCGGAGAGGGCGAGACCGGCGGGGGGTGCGGATTTGACGACGTAAGTGGCCGCGCCCTTGAGGTTCGGGAAGGTGATGTCGCCGTTGGCGTCGGTCGTGCCCGTTGCGACGATCGTTTCGGTGAAGGTGAGAGTGTCTTGACCGTTCCCTGGCGTGAAGACGTAGCCCCGTTGAGTCACTGAGACAGCGGCGCCGGCGAGGGGATCGGTTTGAAGCGTGTCGGCGGCGCCGGGGTGCGGAGTTCCGGCGTGTATGAGCAGGGTAAAGAGCGCGACGGGCTTGGGAGCGGGTGGCGGATTGCCAGGTCCTCCCGAGTCGTGGGGGCTGCCGCCCGTTCCGCCGCCGTGAGTCGCGGTGTCGGATGCCACGCCGGCGCCGGCCCCCGCGTCACTCGTCCGACGTAGCGGCTCGTTGGTGGAGGAACCGCCGCAGGCGAGCGCGACCGGCAACCCCATCGCGGCGACAATGCCGACGATGCGCTTTGTCACATTCTGCTTCATCACAACTTCACCTCATGCGAGATTGTTGACGCCGAGTGATACCTGAGCGAACGGGCCGGGGTCACGGCGGCCCGGCTACGCGGGTGGACGGTGACCGGGCCGGTAGAGCGAAGGTATCACCCGGCAGGGGAGGAGCGATGATGAGCGCGGGGCGATTGGATCGTTGGTGGCGATATGCGTTTCTGGTAACGACGGCGACGTGTCTCTCGGGCCCACTCGGTGCGCAGGAGGCGAGACCCGCCGAGGTGCGTTCGTGGTTGGCGCCCCAAATCCCGGCGCCTGCGTTCAGCGTATTCGGCGACGTGACGAGCTGCACGCTGGTTCGATGCAATCAGACGGCGTCGATATTCGTGAGCGCGCGCAGTCCGTCGGGGCTCGAGCTGACAACCGGCGTCCGCTCGAGCGACCTCGCCACACAATTCGGAAGCCGCTCGGCGCTGGGCAGCGCTTATCTCGGATACGATCTCGGGCCGCTGCGATTCTGGTCGGGAGCGACGACCGGCCACGCGCGAACGACCGATGGTCTTGGACCGGATCCCGCGCCAGGGATCGAATCAGGAATGTCGTTGCGATGGCGGCGAGTGGGCGTAGCCGTGAGCGCATCGGGCGGGCATCTGCTGACGCCGGCGGTGAGGGGACAACGCACGTCGCCGATCATTCGGATCATCAACGATTCGCTCGGGTTGCGGGCCGACACGATCTATCCGCCGCAGGGAGATTCGGCCGGGACGTCGGACAATCGATGGTCGTCGACGGAGGCACGCGTGACTTGGCGTCAGGATCGGTGGTGGTTGACGTTGCGCGGCGGACGGTTGGCGTCGACGCGACAGGCTTCGGCGTTTTGGGGCGGAGTGCAAGCGGGAGCGGAGCTGTCGCACGGCGTGTCGCTACTGCTCGGTGCCGGGAAGTCGTCGCGCTCACTCACATACACGGGCGTGGGAAGCGCGGCGCCGCACGTGAGCGTAGGCTTTGGATTCAACACGGCGGTTCTGTCGCATCGCGAGCCGCGCACGGATTCATCGAGCGTCGCGAGCGGAACGTCGAGGCCCTTCGTCGTGTCGGATCTCGGTGAGGGTCGTTGGCGGCTCGGCTTCGCGGCGGCGCGCGTTCTTGGCAACATGGTGGAAATCGCGTGCGATTGCGACGGGTGGAAGCCGCGGACGATGACGCGGGAAGGTGATCTCTGGGTCGTGGACGTGCGCGCGACGCCGGGGGTGCATCACGTGAGCATTCGCGTGAACGGCGGCGGATGGACCGCTCCACCTGGGCTGGCAGCGATCGACGACGACTTCGCCGGACAGGCCGGTCTACTCGTGGTGCCGTGAGCAGCGCGGCGAGACCGACGCGAATCTTCGCCGGCGGTGTGGCCGGTGTGACCGACGCGGCGGATGGCGAGGTACCACTCATCGGAATGACCGATGGTGTGCTCGTCAGACGGACGTTGGACGGTGACGCACGAGCGTTCACGGAGCTGGTAGACCGCCACGCCGCGGGATGTCTGCGCTTTGCGACGCGGATGCTCGGCGATCGCGCGGACGCGGAGGATGCGGCGCAGGAGACTTTTCTTCGCGCGTTCAAGGCGCTCGAGAGCTACGACGAGCGATTGCCGTTTCGTACCTGGTTGTTCTCGATCCTGATCAACCGCTGTCGGACGTCGATGACGCAGCGGATGCGGCGGGAGCGGCGAGTCGTGTTCGACAGCGATGCCCTCGAACGATCCACTGTCGAGGGGAAGGCGGCGCAAGACGCACTGGAGTTACGCGAAGAGCTGAGCAAGGCAATAGCGAAACTCGCGCCGGATCAGCGCGAAGCGTTTCTGTTGCGGCACGTCGAAGAGCTGAGCTACGAGGAGATCATGTCGGTGACCGGCGCGGGGATGTCGGCGCTCAAAATGCGCGTGAAGCGGGCGTGCGAGCGGCTGCAACAGTTGCTGGCGACCAACGAAGGAGTCCGGCGATGACGCCGCAGAACCCACAGAACGACGAGGCGGTAAGTCTTCTGCTTCGGCAAGCGATCGCCGAGCTGCGCGAAGGGATTGCGGTGCCGCCGGAGTGGCGCGCCGAGCTGTTGTCGAAGCTGCCGGCGCGCAGGCGACGGGGCGTCGTGTCGCACTGGGCACCGTTAGGTGTTGCCGCGGCGCTCTGCCTCGGCGTGGGGCTGACGGTGGCTGTGAAGACGCGTCCGTCGTCGGCGGTCGAGACAGAGGTCGCGTCCCTGGTTCGTTTCTCGATACGGGCGCCGGCGGCGACGCGAGTGTCGCTCGTGGGCGATTTCGACCGGTGGGATCCAGCAGCGATGCCAATGCGTCGCGACGGTGAGACGTGGACTGTGGACGTGCATCTTGCGCCAGGGCGTCATGTCTTTGCCTACGCGGTGGATGGCGACCTCAAAACCGATCCAACGGCGGCGCGCGCGGTGGAAGACGACTTCGGCGTCCCGAGCTCGGTGATCGTGGTGGCAAGCGCGGGAGGACGATGATGCACGGGCGTCGAATGATGGCGATCGGGCTAGGGTTTTTGGCCATGCCCGCGATATTACGGGGGCAGAGCGCGCCGCCGCTCACGCCATCACTCAAAGCGGCGGTCGAGCGTGTCGCCGATTCGATTCGGACACTCGGGCTGCCGACCGACCCTCTGTTCGCGAAGGCCGCGGAAGGAGCGCTCAAAGGCGCGGACGACCAGCGCGTGATGATCGCGGTGCGACGGTTGGCGCGCGAATTATCGGACGCGAAGGCCGCTCTGGGAGACGGTGCGACCGGCGCGGAATTGGAGGCGGCAGCGAGTGCGTTGCACGCGGGGGTTGCGTCGGATCTCGTAACGCGGCTGGGCCGCGCAGCAAGAGGCGCAGACCGGGCAACGCCAGGTCGCCTCGTGATGCCGCTGGTGACGTTGGCGGACATGGTGGCGCGCAACGTATCGGCGCAGGCGGCGGTGGCGTCGCTCGAGACGCTGATTGCTCGCGGGGCAGGGGACGCGCAATTCGCCAGTCTGCGCGTCGACGTCGAGCGGGACATCGCGGCGGGTGAGCGACCGGATGTCGCGATACAGCGGCGTAGCGCATCGATTGTTCGCGGACTCGAGGGTCGGGCACCGGCGTTATCAAAACCGCCGGGTTGAGACTGCGCTCACTACGCCGGTAGGACCGTTCGTCCGTAGGCGATGAATGCCATGATGAGCCCCAACACGCCGCTCATGATCATCGGTGTGACCTCGCGGTATTTGACGTGCACCCCGATGAACACGAGGCTCTCGATCGCAAGAATCGTGGCCGCCACCACGGTCAACATCGGCCGCCAGTGGAAGACCGACGGGACGATCAGCCCGACCATGCACACGAGCTCGATGACGCCGAGGATCATCCAGGCTTTCCGAGGCAACGCGCCAAAGGACTGAACGTCGGCGCTGACCTTGTCGAACATGAAGACCTTCATGATGCCCGACGCCGCGTACAGGAATGCGCCGAGGATTTGCAGGATCCATAAGAGAATGTTCATCGGGCGAGGTCGACCATTTGGAGTGTGCGAGAGCCAAAGTTGGTGAGGATCAGCGTGCGTCCGTCGGTGGTGACGCGCAGCTCGCGCGGAAAGGCGCCCGCCGGTATGGAACCGACGATGGCGGACGCACCCTCGGCAATTCGCGTCGCGTCGACGATGGTGAGGCTTTGATTCTCGCCGTTGCCAGCGAACCGATTGGAGTTCGTCACCACGACGCGGCGTCCGTCGTTGATCACCGCGACACCGACGGGTGACGAGCCGACGGGCACTCGACCAATGAGAGCGCGCGGTGGATCGGTGAGCAGCTTGCCGGTGTCGAAGGCCAGCAGGGAATTGGAGTTTCGCGCCGTGACGTAGGCGCGCGATCCGTCGGGAGAGAGCGCGAGGCGTACGGGGCTGCATCCCGCCGGAATGCTCGTGACGATCGCGCGCGCGGCGTCTCGTTTCGCGCGCTCGACGTCGACGACGTGAATGGCGCCGGTCGGGCTGACGGGCGTGAGGTCGTTCGCCGGATTATTCGCTTCACGCTTGCACTCGATCGGCCAGCCATAGCCCGCAGGCGCGCGCTGGCTGGTGATGTAGATCAGCTTTTGATCGGGAGAGAAGGTCAAGGCGATCGGGGCGGCGCCGGTAGGAATTGTCCCGATCGTCGACGACGCATTGAAGCCGCCGGCGCGGGCCTTGTCGATGTCGATGACGCTCACGGTCGCCGAGCTCTCGTCGGCGATGAACGCGTACTTGTTGTCGGCGGTGACGTTCGCGTAGACGCGTCCCTTGGCGGACGGGTCGACGAGATATCCCAGAATGGCGCCGCCGCGGCCGGCGACCAAACGGTCGGTGTCGACGAAGGCGACGCGGTCGGCGGCGGCGACGACGAGTAGCTTGCCGTCGCCTGTGAGGGCCATGCCGGCCGGTGAGCCGGCGATTCGCGTTTCGCGCACGAACGAGAGCACGCCATTCGAGCGCCGATAGACCGCGATTCCCGAATTCTCATTAGCACCGCGAGCGATCGAGACGAAGACCCAGCATCCGTCGACGCTCGGCAGGGCCTGGAAAGGATTGCCCGGCGTGGAGACGGTGACGGAAGCGTCGTGCGATGGGGCGTTGCACTCAGGGGCGGCCGCCGGGGCGGTCGTCGTCGCGGCGCGACCACAGGCGGCGAGGGCAAGGCCCGCAAGGAGGGGGCGGGAGACCGAGTTTCGTGGCAGCATACCGTGCGGGAGAATACCACATAGTGGCGCTATTCGAAACGACTAGAGCGCAGCGTGGGATTCCAGCCCGCGGTTGCTTCCGCGCCAATCAGCCGTAAGTTCGGTCGGCGGTGGCTCCGGCCTCGGCTCCTCTCCAATCCCAGCTACCATGGAAAAGACAACTAGCGCGCCGGTGGGTCTGCCGACGGCGGTGGGATTGAATGCCGAGTTCGACCGAGTAGTCGCGAAATTCCGGCGACGGTACGATGACTTTTTCGGGCCGCCGGGCGGCCCCGTGTTCGCGCTGCGAGGGCCGAGCGGCGCCGAGCAGGTGATTGGCAACGGTCGGCCGGCGTTCACGATCATCGCGCCCGATCGGCGCGCGCTCGCGGCGCTCGCGACGCTCGACACGCTGGTCGTTGCCGAGTCGTACTTGAGAGGCGGCCTGGACGTCGAGGGGAGTCTCGAGTCGCTGCTATCGTGCCGCAACTTCTTCGTCGATTCGCATCCGATTGTCACGGCGTGGCACATGTACTGGCCGAAGCTGCGCGGGCAGGAGCGCACCGACGCCGAGCACATCTCGCATCATTACGACATCGACGCCGATTTCTTTTTGGCCTTTCTCGATTCGCGACATCGCTGCTACTCGCAGGCGGTATTCGAGCGCGACGACGAGTCACTCGAGGATGCGACGACGCGAAAGCTCGACTTCGCTTTGTCGTCGACGGGCCTCGAGCCGGGCGATCGGGTGCTGGATATCGGGGGCGGCTGGGGCGCGTTCACCGAGTACGCGGGGAAAAAGGGGATACGCGTCACTTCGCTCACGATCTCCCGCGAGTCGGAGAGATTCCTCAACGAGCTCATTGGGCGGGAGCAGCTGCCGTGCGAGGTCCGGTATGAGCATCTGCACGAGCATCGTCCGAGTGAGCCGTACGACGCCATCGTCATCCTTGGGGTGACGGAGCATCTGCCCGATTACGACAAATCACTCGCCCTGTACCGATCGATGCTGAAGCCGGGCGGCAAGGTCTACCTCGACGCCAGCGCGAAGCGCAAGAAGTACGACATCTCGAGCTTTTTGCGGAAGCACATTTACCCCGGCAACGGATCGCCGATGTGCTTGCACGATTACCTGCGCGCCGTGGCGGAGTCGCCGTTCCAGCTCGAGGCCGTGCACGACGACCGGCATAGCTACGCGCTGACGACCAAACACTGGGCCGAGCGACTCGACGCGGCGCGCGTGGAGGTCGAGCGGCGGTGGGGACGCACGCAGTACCGCAAGTTCCGGCTGTACCTCTGGGGTTGCTACGACAGCTTTACCCGCGACGACGTCCAGGCGTATCGCGTCGTGCTCAAACTCCCGGCGGAAGGCGAAGGGCGCCGCTACATCGAGGCTTACTCATGACGGCACTACCAGATCAGCTCACGGGCGATGGCCACCCGGTCGCTCGGGAACGATCAGTCCGCGAGTACAATCGCTTGCAGGCCGGCGGGGTGATCGTTCCGTTCGTCGCCCTCATCGTGGCGATCGTAGTCTCGCTGTCGTACGGCCTCGACATCTTCTTCATCGAGCTGATGGTCGCGCTGTACGTCGTCTCCGCGCTCGGCATCTCGATCGGGTTTCATCGGCTGTTCACGCATCGGTCGTTCGAGTGCGGTCCAGTGCTGCGGGTCATCCTGCTGTTCGCGGGCAGCATCGCGGTTCAGGGCAACATGCTGCGGTGGGTGGCGATGCACCGCGAGCACCACCAGCACAGCGACGAGGAGGGCGACCCGCATTCGCCGCACCTGGGAAGCGGCCGTTTCGCTCTGTTGCGTGGACTGTGGCACTCGCACGTCGGGTGGCTGCTGTATCACAAGCCGATCGACTTGCAGAAGTTCGTGCCGGATCTGTTGGCCGACCCGCTGATTTGCTGGGTGGACGCGCAATTCCGGTGGATGGTGGCCGCCGGACTCCTGATACCGGCGATCATCGGCGGGATAGTGACGCGATCGTTCAACGGTGCGCTTCTCGGGCTGCTCTGGGGCGGTCTCGTTCGCGTGTTCGTGCTGCATCACGTGACGTGGAGCGTGAACTCGGTGTGTCACATCTGGGGCAGCCGGCCGTTCCGAACGAGCGACAAGAGCGTCAACAACCCGATCTTCGGCGTTCTCGGGATGGGCGAGGGTTGGCACAACAACCACCATGCATTCCCGTCGTCGGCGCGGCATGGCCTGCGTTGGTGGGAGATCGACATCAGCTATGCGATCATCCGCATGCTGGCGGCCGCGGGCATCGTTTGGAACGTGAAGAAGCCAAGCCAGGAAGCCCTTATCCGGCGACAGCGCGCGGCGCTATAAGCGCACGCCTCGTTGAAGGCGGGTGGCGCCAACTTGGCCGGGCCCGGCGCGGACGAAGATCCAACCGTCACCCGGCTTCCCGGTGTCAAACCGAAGCCACGACTCGGGGAGACGAAATGAGCCACGTTGCCGGCTCGATCGAGAAGTTCCGCTACGACACCCGATACGCGCTACGGGGAATGCGGCGGAGGCCCGGATTCACGGCGATGATCGTGGTCACGCTCGCGTTGGGGATCGGGGCGAACACGATCATGTTCGGAACGCTCGATCAACTGCTCTTTCGACCGCCGGCGCAGATCGTCGACGCGAATCGGGTTGTGATGATCCACGTCGGCAAGCGCGGGGACGACGATCCGCAGACGACGCAGCCCTACGTCTTCAGCACGGTCATGAGACAAAGCGTGCCGGACTTTGCCGATGTCGCGGTGGCGACACCGACGAGCATCGTGCGGCGGCAATACTTCCCGGTGGGGCGCGGGGCGGCGGCGACGCGCGCGGCCGGCGCGCTCGTGAGCGGGAACTACTTCTCGCTACTCGGCGTGCGTCCGGCGATCGGCCGTTTCTTTCTGCCCGACGAAGAGCGAGTCGAAAATGCGCAGAAGCTCGCGGTCCTCGGCTATGGATACTGGCAGCGGCAGTTCGGTGGACGTGGGGACGTGCTGGGAAAAACGATCGAGGTTGGTACAGAGCGCTATACGATCGTCGGCGTAACCCCGCGCGGGTTCACCGGCACTGAATTGCGCGACGTCGACCTTTGGCTACCGGTGGCAGCCGCCGACGGGCTGCGGTTCGCGAAGGGGCCGGATTGGTCGACGAAAACGAACTCGCAATGGTTGCTGGTGCTCGCGCGACTCAAGCCTGGCGTGAGCGCGGCACGCGTCGAGGCGGAGGCAACGGCCGCGTACAAGAACTGGGCGCGGTCGAGGATGACGAATCCAACGTCAGCACGGCTGGCCGGGCTCGACTCACAGACCGTGATGCTCGGGTCCATCATCCCCGGTAAATCCCTGTGGCGGTTTGCCGTGTCGGGATCGGCGAGCGATGTGCGAGTCGGAAAGCTGTTGGCCGGGGTGGCGCTGATGGTTCTTCTCATTGCATGCGCGAACGTGGCGAACCTGCTGCTCGTGCGTGCGCTTGGGCGTCGTCGCGAGATCGCGGTTCGGCTCGCGCTCGGAGTGAGCCGGGTCCGGCTGATCGCGCAACTCGTCATCGAGGGAGTGTTGCTCGCGCTCTTCGGCGCGATCGGCGCGTTGGCGGTCGCGATGGGCGGGGCGCAATTCGTGAGAACGTGGCTCGTTGGCGACGGAGCGTGGTCGGGTGGAGTGATCAACGTACCCGTGCTGGCCTTCACCGGCGTGGCGGCGCTAGCGAGCGGAATTGTCACGTCGCTCGTGCCGGCGCTGCAAACGAGCCGGCCGGACGTCTCGTCCGCGCTCAAGGCAGGTGCGCGCGAAGGCGCGGTCCAGAGGTCACGGACGCGCGCCGGGCTGCTCGCCGCACAGGTCGCGCTGGCCATCGTGCTGCTCACCGGAGCAGGTCTCTTTGTGAAGAGTCTGCGCAATGTGGCGGCACTCGATTTGGGCGTCGACACCGAGCACGTGCTCGTGGCGCAAATCGCCCAGGGCAGCGTGGGTCTCACGAACGAGCAGTCGTTGCTGCTGTTCAAACAGTTCGCGGAGCGGGCAAAGCAGCTGCCGGGCGTGACGCGGAGCGCGGTGACGATCGCACTGCCGTTCAGCATGAGCTGGGGGACGAAAGCGATTCCATTCGGCCGAGAGGCGCCAAAAATGACGAACGGCGTTTTTCAGTACGCCGTGACGCCGGAGTACTTCGACGCGGTGGGCGTGCGGGTGCTCTCGGGACGTGCATTCTCGAGCGCGGACCGAGGGAACGCGTCGCCGGTGGTCGTCGTGAATACGGCGCTGGCAAAATCGTACTGGCCGAACGAAGGCGCGGTCGGGCAGTGCTTGCGGGTCGGTGCCGATACCGCTCCGTGCTCGACAGTGATCGGAGTGGTGAGCAACACCCATCGCCAAGATCTCGTCGAGGAGCAACCAGTCGCGCAGGTGTACCGGCCGCTCGATCAGGTTACGGCGGCGGAATCCAACTCGACGGTAAGCTTCTTCGGCTACACGCTGGCGGTTCGGACGTCGGGAGACGCGGCGACGATGGTCGAGCCGTTGCGCCAAGCGCTACAGAGCGTGGGGCCGAACGTACCGTACGCAAACGTGCAGACGATGCGCACGTTGCTCGGCCGGCAGACGCGGAGCTGGGAGCTCGGGGCGCGGGTATTCAGTGCGTTCGGGTCGCTAGCGTTGCTGTTGGCGAGCGTGGGACTGTTCAGCGTCGTGGCCTTCATGCTCGGTCAGCGAATGCACGAGTTCGGGGTGCGCCGAGCGCTCGGTGCGCAGTCGGGGGACCTGGTGTCGCTCGGCGTGCGGCGCGGGCTCGGTCCGGTTGTCGGGGGAATAGGCGTGGGCGTGGCTCTGACGCTCGGGTTGGGACGGTTCGCCGATCCGCTTCTGTTTCGAGAGACGTCGCGGGATCCGTGGGTGCTGTCCGCGTCCGTCGTTGTGCTGTTCACGGCGGCATTCGTGGCGAGCGTGATTCCGGCGAGACGAGCGGCGGCGGTCGATCCGACGATCGCCTTGCGGGCGGAGTAGGCGGAAAGGGCTCAAGTCGCTGGAGCCAGTCCGAAATCGGACACTTCGTCCCGGAGGCGGGCAGTCGGCCGCGGCAGCGGCGCCGGGGCCAAGGGTCCTAGCGTCATGTCCCGCAGCGGGTTGCGTCGTCATCGATGCGGGCACGGAACTGGATTTAGTGCCCCTCCGGAAATGGGGTCAGACCCCATTTACAGTCCTCGAAATGGGGTCAGACCCCATTTACAAAACTGGAATTGGGGTCAGACCCCAATTCGGTCCTCCCACCATTTGATTGCCATGTCACGGCCTTCCACGCTTGCCGCAGCTGCGCTCCTTTTTGGCATTCAGGCTCTGCGCGCCCAGACGGCGCCTGAACGAGCCGTTGCATCGTTGACGCTCGATGAGGCGGTCCAGCTCGCGGCGCAGAACAACCCGGGATTCCTGCGAACTTACAACCTGCAACGAAGCGCCGACGCGCAGGTTCGAGCGACGATGGGGGCGCTCCTGCCGACTTCGGGGGCGAACTTCAGCGCGAACTATCAGCAGGGCGGTTCGAACGTGGTGCAGGGCACCGAAATCAAAGGCCCGGATACCTACAGCACGTCCTACAACTTCAGCCTGAACTACTTCGTCAGCCTCGGCACGTTGGCGGCGCCGTCGGCAGCGAGAGCGAATCGGGCGGCGACGTTGGCGAATGTGGATGGAGCCCGGGCGACGCTACGCGGCCAAGTGCTCCAGGCATACCTCAACGCGGTGCAGAGTCGAGTGCTCGCCGCGGTGCAGGACACGTTGATGCAGGCCGCGCAGACGCAAGTGGAGCTGGCGCAGGCGAAATACGCGGCGGGCGGGGCGACGATCCTCGACGTGCGGAACGCGCAGGTGGGCGTGGGGCTGGCAAAGGTGGGCGCGCTCAACGGAGCGAACGCGGCGAAGCGGGACATTCTGCGTTTGTCGCAGCTGATCGGCGTGTCGCTGCCGCCGGACGTGAAGTTGTCGACCGATTTTCCGACGGACACGCCGCCGCTCGATTTGGCTTCTCTGATCGATCGGGCGCGGCGGTCGAATCCGACCGTCGTCGCACTCAGGTCGACGGAGCAGGCGACGGCGCGTGCGCTGAGCATTGCGCACCTGCAGTACACGCCAAGCCTCAATTTGTCGTCTGGCTACGGAAAGCAAGCGCTCGACCATTCCACGCTGCCGTTCGCGTTCTCGAAGCGCCCGTACAGCGTGTCGATGTTCGTTTCGCTGCCAGTGTTCAACGGGTTCCAGCGCGAACAAAACACGGCACTGGCGCGCGTGACCCACGACAACGCGTATCTCGACTTGAGGGAGCGCGAGCTCCAGCTGACGAACGACATTACCGACGCGTTCGGCGCACTCACCACGGCGAAGGAAGCGATGGATCTGCAGGCGACCAACTCGGCAACGGCGCGACAGGTGCTCGAGTTCGCGGAGGAACGGTATCGACTGGGCGCCGGCAGCTTCCTCGACATTGCGACGGCGCGGACGCAGTTCTCGCAGGCTGAATTGTCGCGCGTCGCGGCCGTGTTCGACTTCCATCGTGCTTTCGCGACGTTGGAGACGGCGGTGGGAGATAGGCTCCGGTAGGCTCTGTTCGGGTGGGCGTTGCGGGGCGTAGCCGACCTTCGTCGGTTATGAGATGCCCGCCACGCTCAACTGCCCCAATTGCGGCGCCGCCGCGAATGAAGGGGCCGCGGCCTGCGAATACTGCGGGTCGGGGCTGGTAGCGGTCGCCTGTCGCGCGTGCTTTGGTGCGATGTTCGCGGGCGCGCAATTCTGCCCGCACTGCGGAGCCAAGGCCGCGCAGTCCGAGGAAGCCGACCAGTCCACGCTGCGCTGTCCGGGCTGCGGCGAGCAAATGCGGCATGAGCGGCTCGCCGACACGTCGACGATCTATGAGTGCTCGGGATGCGGGAGCGCTTGGCTGACCCCCGAAACGTTCACCAAGCTGGTCGCGGACCGTGAAGCACGCGGCGCGGCGGTGGCGAACGGCGCTGCCGCCGGCGGTCTGAGCAAACCCAAGCCGATTCGCCTCGCCGGCGCCGCGACGCGGTACGTGCACTGCCCGGTCTGCGACGCGCTGATGAATCGCGTCAACTTCGGCGACACGTCGGGAGTGATCGTCGACACCTGCGCGACGCACGGCATCTGGTTCGAGCGCGACGAGCTGCACGCGATCCTGTCATTCGTCGAGCAAGGTGGACTGACCCGACGCCGCGCCGAGGCGCAGCAGGAGGGGGCCCGCCACTATGTCCGCGAGATGCATTTCGAGTCCGGCGACGCGGTGCGGCGCGAAGTAAAGACGCTGATCGTTCGCCTCGACGAGTCGGGACGGTCATCAGGGTCGCCTTGGTCGGACCTGCTCAAAGCCTTCTTCGAGTAACCCTCTGCACGGAACAGCCATGACACTGCGCGAGTTCTTGGTCGGCGAACTGATCGACATCATCGAGTGGAACGACGACTCCAACGACACGATGGCCTGGCGATTCTCGCGGCCGAAGAGCGAGATCAAGAACGGGGCACAGCTCATCGTTCGACCCGGGCAGATGGCGATCCTCGTCGATCAGGGGAAGATGGCCGACGTCTTTCAGCCCGGCCGCCACGAGCTGACGACGTCGAACATGCCGCTGCTGTCGAGCTTCCGCGGTTGGAAGTATGGATTCGAGAGTCCGTTCAAGGCGGACGTCCTGTTTCTGGCGACGAAGCAGTTCGTTGGCCGGAAATGGGGGACGGCGAATCCGATCATTCTCAACGACAAGAACCTCGGCCCGGTGCGGTTGCGGGCATACGGCACTTACGCGGTTCGCGTGGCGGATGGCCGGCGATTCATCGACGAGATCGTGGGCGCGACGTCGCTGTTCACCGTCGACCAGATCGGCGACCAGCTGCGCGACATCGTCGTCGCGAAGATGAGCGGGGCGTTGGCGGAGTGCGGCGTGTCGGTCTACGAGCTGTCGTCCAAGTACGAGGAAGTGGCGGCCGCGGCGCAGGCGGAGATCGCGGGACAGGTCAAGCAGATCGGCGTCGACGTGACGCAGCTCGTGATCGAGAACGTGTCGCTCCCTCCGGAGGTCGAGGCGACGATCGATCAGAAAACACGAATGAGCATGCTCGACAACCTCGATCAGTACACGCGACTGCAGAGCGCCGACGCGATCCGGGACGCGGCGCGGAATCCGAACGGCGGCGCGGCGGCGGGGATAGGCGTGGCGGTCGGTGCGGCGCTCGGCCAGCGAGCGGGAGCCGCGGCGCCCACGGCGCAGTCGCAGCTCGAGCCGCCGCCGTTGCCGACGGCGATGTGGTACTACGCAGTAGGCAGCGAGCGAAGGGGGCCGGTCGACGAATCGAAGCTGATCGACATGGGCGTATTGCAGCAAGGCACGCTCGTCTGGAAAGCAGGAATGGGCGGCTGGGCCCCGGCGAGCTCCGTCCCCGATCTCGCGCGCGCTTTCAAGAAATAGCAATGAGGTAGGCGCGCCTCGCGCGAGTTGTGACGGCCGGCACGTTGCGTTGGTTCAGCAGATGCAACGGTGCAGGTTCCGTCACACTCGGAGAGGGATCTGGTCATGCGCAGTTCGGCAGCGGCAGCTCGGCTTGCTTCGGTACTCGGTGTAATGGCATCACTCGTCGGCTGTGGCGGCAGCACGGTCGATGTTCTTCCCCCACCGGCGACCATTCAGCTGACGGCGACGCAGGAGACGTCGCTGGACAGCGTCGGACGCGCGATCAAGCAGGGGAATCCGACCAACCCGGACTTGCAGGCGCTCGTCGACTCCACGCTGCTCGTCTTGCACGCCGGCGTCGAAGCGAAGCGCATCGATATCACGACCGACCTGACCAGCGCGCCGCTGTATTTCGTCGGTGTGCATCGCGCGGTGTCGCGGCCGACGGGATCGTTCTCGACCTGGACGCTGGTTGGCTTCGACAGCCCGTCGACGCTGGCGAATCTGGTCGAAGTGAGCGGCTTCGCGCAGAGCGGGAACGCGACGCCGCCATCCTCGGTCAGCGCCACGATTGGCGACGGCACCGGATTCGTAAATGGAATGCTTCTCCAAGTGGGGACGAACGGCGCGGTAACGACTTATCGGGCAACCGGCGGTGCGGTCGGCTTTTCGTCGACGGCCGGGGGCGGCGCCTGTCCGGGGACGATGCCGGCGAACGTGACCTGCACGCTGGAGACGATGCACGTGCATTTCACGCTCAGCGGCGCGGCGCGGACGGCGTCGCAGACGGCCGACGTTGACGTACCGGCGCTGCGACTGACGTACAACGCTCCGTAGAGGGAGCAGCGGCGCGGCCTGTTCGGTTCGGTGGGTAGAACGGGCTAGCCGCGGCGCTCCAGGGCTCGAGCCGCGCGCTTCGCGGCGTGCAGGCCACTGCCGATTGCTCCTTCGACGGTCCCGGTTCGACCTTCGGGATCGTACGCCTCGCCCGCCAACCAGATCGTCCCTTCGATCGGACGGCTCAAGGTTTTCGCCGCGCCGCTGCCGCCGACGCGAGCGTAGCTGTACGCGCCGCGCGTCAACGGATCGCGTGACCAGTTGTGGTGGTGGCAGGATCGGACGCGTCGCTCGAGCGTGCGTCGAGTGGTATGAAAGAGGCGCGCGATCGCGGCGATGGTTTCGGATTCGATTTCATCGCGAGAAAGACCGACGAGCTTTACCGATTCGGGGAATCCGAACCAAGCTGTCAAAACGGGCGACTCCACCGGGTGTGTGGTCCAACAGACGGGCATTCCATCACGCCCCGCGTGCAAGAACGTCAGGCAGCGAAGCGACCGATTCTTACCGACGGACTTGGTTCGCCAGAAAGGCTCGTCGAGTACGAGCGACACGCGTACGATGTCGCCCATAGCGAGCGAGTCGAGAGCCTGCTGATGTGCAGCAGGAAGCGCCGGCTCGAACTCGATCGTCCCAAACGGGCTCTGACCCCCGAAAGATTTCGGGACCTGATCCGGAAGAGCGAGGAGTGGTACGGGGGCGGTGATTATGGCGGCGGAGGCGGACAGGGTGAACGAGGGGCCGGTCACCGTTACGTGGCCGCGGTGCCAGGCGACGTGGGAAACGACGGCGCCGAGGCGGATGTCCAGAACGTCGGCGGCGAGGAGGTTTGCGAGCGACGCGTAGCCGTCGGCGATTCTGGCGAGGGCGCGCTCTTCCTCTTCGCCGGGGCTCGCGCCCTCGGCCATAGCGCGTTCGCTGACGACGCCCGGATCGGCGGCCTGGAAGCCGCGGATCCATTGTGAGGCCAGGGCGCGGGAACGGGCGAGCTTGTGGCCACCCGGACGCTCGGCGAGAAAGTCGGCGAAGGAGCGGTCGGGATCGCGGTGAGCGTCGAGGAGGCGGAGAACCCTGTCGAGCTCAGGCCAATAGTCCGCGAGCTGAATGAAGCCGCGCCCGTCGGATTGAACGCGCTCGCCGGCGACGTCGTACAGTGTGAGGCGGGCTTCCTTTGCCAACGCTCTCGTGATCGGCGCGTCGCCATGAACGAACTCGGCGCCCAGCTCAACCGGGGTCGGCGCCGCGGGGTCTCTTATAGTATGGATGCGTCCACCGACGCGGTCGCGCGCCTCGAGGACGACAGTGCGGAGGCCCCGCCGGGCCAGTTCGCGCGCTGCCGCGAGGCCTGCGGCACCGGCACCGATGATGACGACGTCAGCCGTGTTCGACACGGCCGAGCCGATGCGCAAGTCGCGTGCTGTAAGGAAGTTGTAGCCAACCTTTGCGTCGCTGGTGCTGTCGAAAGTCTTGCACGTTCGGTATTCTCCAATGCCGATGTTTCTCGCTCGAGACCCGCTGTGAATCGTAATCGAACCAGGCTTTTCACCGTTCTGTCCGCTATTGCGGTAACGGCGGTCGTCGTGGCATGCGCGGGCAACGCGCACACCAACCTGACTGGTGCCGAAGCCGCGAAAGCCAAGGCGCGAGCCGACAGCGCGCGCTGGCCGTATACCGCCGCCGACATCCATTTCATGTCGACGATGATTCATCATCACGCTCAAGCGATCGTGATGGCGAAGATGGCGCCGTCGCATGGGGCGAGCGAATCCGTGCAGCGACTGTGCGAACGAATCATCAACGCCCAGTCCGACGAGATCGCGATGATGAGCCGCTGGCTACAGGATCGCAACCAGCCCGTGCCGACGCCAAATCCCGCCGGCGAGGTGATGCAAATGGGCGGGGCGACGCATACGATGTTGATGCCCGGCATGCTGACCGAAGAGCAGATGAAGCAGCTCGACGCGGCACGTGGGCCGGAGTTCGACCGCTTGTTTTTGACTTTCATGATCCAGCACCATCGCGGCGCAGTACAGATGGTGCAGGAGCTGGTGTCGAATCGCGGTGCCGCGAACGACGAGACGGTGTTCAAGTTCGCCGCGGACGTGAATGTCGATCAGACCACCGAGATCAATCGGATGCTCGAGATGTTGCTCGTCGCTCCCTGATCTCGCGCGCTTTCTTTCCATCCCCCCGAGGAGCTGTTCATGAGAATGACCCTTGCCGTCCGCCTGGGCTCAGTCGCGGTGTCGTTCGGCATCGCGGCCTGTGCCGGATCCAACCAACCAGCATCGCAACCATCGCCGTCCACCGTCACGCAGGCCGGCGGCACGTCGCCGACGGTCGACGCCCGCTCGCATCTCAAGGGCGGTCTGATGGACGCCGGCGAAGCGACGTTCGGCCTCAAGCTCGATGCGCAGGCCGTGTCGCCAAAAGGCTTCCTCGGCCAGACGAACTCCGACCTCACCTTCGTCGGCAAGTACGCCATCCAGGGCAACTACAACGGCCCCGTGATTTGGGACATGACCGATCCGTCGCATCCGACGGTCGTCACGTCGTACGAGTGCCCGGCGTCGCAAAACGACGTCTCGGTCTATAAGAACCTCATGTTCATGTCGGCCGAGGCGTACAACGGCCGCATCGACTGCAAGCCGAGCGGCCAGTTCAATCCGGCGGACTCGGTGAGCAAGGATCGCATGCGCGGCGTGCGCGTGTTCGACATCTCGGACATCAAGAATCCGAAGTTGATCACGAACGTCCAGACGTGCCGTGGCTCGCACACGCACACGGTGGTCGAGGATCCGAAGGACAAGGACAACATCTACATCTACGTGTCGGGGTCCGCTCCACTGCGGTCGCCGAGCGAGCTTCCCGGCTGCGTCGCCGACACGTCGCATACCAGCGCGGGCACGTCGCTGATGCGAATCGAGATCATCAAAGTCCCGCTCGCGCATCCGGAGCAGGCGGCGGTGATCAATCGCGCGAACATCTTCGCCGACCTCAAGTCGGCGCCGACGCATGGGCTGTCCGACGCTGACAAGGCGGCACAGAAGCACCTCGTCGATTCGGTGCGGGCGCACAACAACGGGTTCATCGCGGTGAATCCGCAGACGAAACTCGACTTCGTGGTAAATCCGTTCTTCGTCCGCGCGCAGCTGGATAGCATGGTGAAGGCACGCGGGGGCACGGTCGCGCCGCAGAATCAGCCGTCGACGGCGACATCCGCGGATACGGCGGCGCTGCGGTCGGCCATTCAGGGGATCATCGATCGCCAGTTCATGGCGAATGCGAACGCGCCGAAGCCTGGGATCAGCGCGGAGTCGCCTTTCCGTCAGTGCCATGACATCACGGTGTATCCGTCGCTCGGTCTGGCCGGCGGTGCATGCGAGGGACACGGCTTCTTGCTCGACGTTTCGAATCCGGCGGCGCCCGTTCGCCTCGACGCGGTGGCCGATTCCAACTTCTCATATTGGCATTCGGCGACGTTCAACAACGACGGCACGAAGATCCTGTTCTCGGACGAGTGGGGCGGTGGTGGCGCTCCGAAGTGCCGCGCCGGCGACCCGAAGGAATTCGGCGCCGATGCGATCTTCACGATCGGGCCGGATCGCAAGCTGCACTTCCAGAGCTACTACAAACTGCCGTCGATCCAAACGGACAAGGAAAACTGCGTTGCGCACAACGGCTCGTTGATCCCGATTCCGGGGCGCGACGTGATGATTCAGGCCTGGTATCAGGGCGGCATCTCGGTGTTCGACTTCACCGACCCGAAGCATCCGTTCGAGATCGCGTACTTCGACCGCGGCCCGATCGATTCGACGCGCTTCAGCATGGGCGGTTCGTGGTCGGCGTACTGGTACAACGGCCAGATCGTCAGCTCGGAGATCGCGCGTGGTCTCGACGTGGCCGACCTCGTGCCGACACAGTATGTGTCGAAGAACGAGATCGACGCGGCGAAGACGGTGCACTGGGACCAGCTCAACGTGCAGGGCCAGCCGAAGATCGTGTGGCCGCCCAGCTTCTCGCTCGCCAAGGCGTACGTCGATCAGCTGGAGCGGAACAAGTGCCTGTCGTCGTCGCGCATCTCGGCTGTTCGGCAGAGCATCGCCCAGGCGGAAGGGTTGTCCGGAGCGGGCCGGCGCGATGAGCTGAACAAGCTCGCATCGTCGCTCGACGCGGACCGGGGCAGCTCGTGCGACCAGCCGCGGATCGGCTGGCTGCAGAAGTCGCTACGCGATCTGACGGGGCAGGTGGTTCCGTAAGTTCGTCCTCGCGGTTACATCATTTGGAAACGCCGGCTCGTGAGCCGGCGTTTTCATTTGTACCGGTGGTTTGCCCTCTTACTGGTGGATCATGCGGCGTAAGAACTATCTAATGGCGTATTGCTTATTCGCGGTTATGTCGACCGCCGCGGAGCTGGTGGCGCAGACGCCATCCGGCAATGTTGCGAAGACGGACAGTACGACGCTTTCGCGTGCGTGGTTGTCACTCGGCCTCGGCGGCGGAAGCGACGGCTTGGCCGGGCGCGCTGCCGCATCGATCGCGGTCACTTCGATAGCGGTGCTCACGGTCGACGGAATCGGCGTCGGCGGGTTCGATGGAGGAATCAGCTCGATCAACTTGATGGTCGGCGCTCAGTCTTCCGATCCGACGGGTTTTGTATTCGCTTCAGGCGGCCTGGCGAACGTCAGCTGCGGGTCGGGCTGTCCGCACCAGACCGGGATCGCGTTGGAGGCCGGCTATCACGGTGGTTGGAGAAACGCCGGTGGCGGTGTTGCGGCATTTATCATTCGCGCGCCCGGAGGGTCCAATTTCAGCGGAGTGGTAGCGACGTTCGACATCGGCCGGTTTGGCCCGCCTCGATAGCACCGAGTGGCCTTCATCACGGAGGCGCTGTGACCGCGGAACGACAACTGCTACCGCTCGACGTCATCGCCGCGGTCCGCTCGCTACGCCGCAGCCCCGGGTTCACGATCGCGGCGGTACTCTCATTGGCGCTGTCGATCGGCGCGGGCGTGGCGGGATTCGGCGTGATCGACGCAGTACGCTTTCGCGCGCTGCCCTTTCCGAGCGCCGAGCGCCTGGTCCTGATCAGCGAGACGCCGAAATCCGGATGTCCGAACATCTGCACGGTGGACTACAAGACGCTGGCGCTGTTACGCGCGCACCGGTTTCAATCGATTGAGGCGCTGGCGGCGTTCGTCGAAGGACCGAAGGCATTCGGCAGCGGCGGCGACCAATTCGACGTGACGACCGGCATCGTGTCGAAGGCGCTGTTCGACATGCTCGCCGTCCACCCGGAAATCGGACGCACGTTCAACGAGAACGAAGACCGCCTCGGCGCCGAGCCGGTCATGCTGATCAGCCACGACCTCTGGGCAACGTACTTCGGGAGCGACTCGTCGATCCTCGGCAAATCCTACCGGCTGAGCGAAGAGCCCTTCAGGGTGATCGGCGTCATGCCGCCCAACTTCAACTTCGAGACGAAGTCACAGGTGTGGCTCGCGGCCAGTCGCTACCTCGATCCGCGAACGGGCACGTCGCTTCGCGCGACGAATGTGCTCGCCCGATTGACGCCGCGGGCGACAATAGAGCAACTCGCGGGAGAGCTGAGCACGTTGCAGGCGGCAGCCAATCAAGATCGCAATGAGAAAACGCGCACGACGTTCACGGTATCGCCGCTCCGAGACCGGTACGTGGCGGCGACGCGGTCCTACGACTTGATCTTCGCGCTAGTCGTGGGAGCGATTCTCCTCATCGGCTGCGCAAACGTGGCAAGCCTCGTCCTGGTGCGCGCGACTCGACGGAGCCGCGAGCTGGCGATCCGGAGCGCGCTTGGCGCCGGACGGGCGACGCTGCTCCGCTTCGTCGTCGTGGAAAATGTGCTGCTGTGTCTTCCGGGTTTGATCCTCGGCCTACTGATCGCGTGGTGGTCACTGACGGCGCTGCGATCGGTCGCGCCACTTCAAGGGACGCGCGTCGCCGGCATGGAGTATGGGTTGGATGGGCGGGTGCTGGTCTTCGCCGTGTTGCTCACGGGGCTCACGTCGCTCGCGCTCAGCGTGGCGCCGGGGCGGCTGCTCATCCCGAAGGACCTTCAGCGCGCGCTGCGCGAGGGCAGCACGGCGACGGGGACGCGCATTGGAAATCGTACTCATCAGGCGTTCGTGATCACACAAACGGCGTGTGCCGTCGCGCTGTTGATCGCGACAGGCCTCATGGCGCGAACGATGGCTCGCGTTTCCGACGTCGCGTTGGGGTACGATGCCGAGCATGCCGTTTCGCTGACGGTGGTGCCGGTCCACTCGGCGCGCCGCAAGGAAGTGTATTTGCCGATCACCGATCGCGTCCTGGCGGAGATCTCGGCGATGCGAGGGGTCGATGCGGCGGCGGTGCGCATGCAGGCGCCGTTCGCCGCGGCGAGGCCGCTCGCGGCCGGCGCCATCGTCGTGGCACGGGACATGGATGATGCGGCGATGACGCTGGACAACGGGCACCCAGTCGATCCGGCGTTGCAGCCGCGCAGCGCACTCGGCGTGAGCGCGGACTATTTCAGCGTGCTCGGCATACCGCTGATCGCCGGGCGGACGTTTACGGCGTCGGACAACGAGTCTTCGCTACCGGTCGCCGTGATCAATGATTGGGCGGCGCGGCACTGGTGGCCCAAAGAGAACGCCGTCGGCCACACGTTCGCGATCGACACGGCGCCCGGCGTGCGCGTTGCCGTGACTGTGGTCGGGGTCGTCCATGATAACCTCGCCGCGGAAGGGTCGGTGCTGCTGGCAAAGCAGGGTCCTGAGGTGTACCGACCATACAAGCAGTCGAGCTTTTGGATTGCGACATACTTCATTCGGTCGCGTACGCCATCGTCGGCGCTGATCGCCGCTGTTCAGCGGGCGGTGATGCGCCTGGTCCCGGCGAACGGGCAAGCACGCGGCCGACCGCTGTCGCAGCAGATCGCCGTGCAAATCCAGACAGTGCGCACGAACGCGACGCAGATCGGCGGTTTGGCGATCGTCGGCCTTCTGCTCGCGGTCACGGGACTCTACGGCGTGCTCTCCTACGTCGTGCAACAGCGAACGCAGGAGATCGGCATTCGTGCCGTGCTCGGTGCGGACCGGACGCGTCTGCTTGCCATGGTGCTGGGCCAGGGGACGCGCTTGGCGCTGGCCGGAATCGCGGTCGGAGTCGTCACGGCGGCGCTGTCGATGCGACTGCTCAAGGGGCTTCTGTACGGAACGCCGACGAACGACATCGTCGTGTACGCGGGCGTGTGCGGGTTTGCGCTGCTAGTGGCGTGCCTCGCGAGCTATCTGCCCGCTCGCCGCGCATCGCGCATCGATCCAGCGATCGCGCTCCGAAGCCGATAAGGCTTTTTTGTGAACGCTTAGCGTCGACCGGTACACCCGTTGCCCCACGCCCAATTGGGGTCAGACCCTATTTACACATTTGTAAATAGGGTCTGACCCCAATTGGGAGGAAAGGATACGCGGGCAGCGCATTTCGTTGCGGTTGTGGCCGGATGGGCCGTTCTGCTTACGGGCGGATGCAGGAAGCATCGCGGCGAGCAGGAGCTGGCGGCCGATGGAAAACGTCATTACCTGACGTATACCGCGGCCGGCGAAGTCACGCTGCCCGATGGCGAAGTGAACATCTACGAGGCGACGGGGGCGGGCGCACTGTCGGCGACGGCGATGCGGGCGAAGCCACTCGTGTATGTGCCGAACTCGAGGTCGGCCTCGGTGACGGTGATCGATCCGCTGACGCACACGATCGTGCGAACCTTCCCGACAGGCCGAGTGCCGCAACACGTGGTCCCGTCGTACGATCTGTCCACGTTGTGGGTTCTCAACAACGAGGACAGCATGTTGACGCCGATCGATCCGGTGTCCGGCGCGAATGGCAAGCCAATCCACGTGGACGATCCGTACAATCTGTATTTCACGCCGGACGGCCGGTCGGCGGTTGTCGTGGCCGAGCGGCGGCAGCGCCTCGACTTCCGAGATCCGAAGACAATGGAGCTCCAGGAGTCGGTCGAGACGAAGTGTCGCGGAATCGACCACGTCGAATTCACGGCGGACGGCCGCTACGCGATCGCGACGTGCGAGTTCAATGGAAGCTTGGTGAAGGTCGACCTTGAACAGCGAAGGCCTGTGGCGATGGTGGCGCTCGATGACACGGTCGGATCGGGGGGCGCGATGCCGCAGGACATCCGCTCGTCGCCGAGTGGCGACGTGTTTTATGTCGCGGACATGAAAGCCGGTGGCGTTCGCGTGATAGAGCCTGATTCGCTGCGGCAGGTGGGCTTCATCGCGACCGGCGTCGGCGCGCACGGATTGTATCCGAGCCGCGATGGGAAATCACTCTACGTGACGAACCGCGGATGGAACACGCTGCGCGCTGGTGCGCACGGTCCGGGGTCGATCAGTGTGATCGACTTTCAGACGCGCCGCGTCGTAGCGCAATGGCCGGTTCCTGGCGGCGGCAGCCCGGATATGGGGAACGTGACGGCCGACGGCAAAGAACTATGGGTGTCGGGCCGGTACGATCGAGAGGTTTACGTATTCGATACCGCGTCGGGCCGGCTGTTGTATCGCATTCCGGTGGGGAAGGAGCCACACGGATTGTGTGTGTGGCCGCAGCCGGGGCGCTACTCGGTGGGGCATACGGGGAACATGAGATAGGCGATACGCGATACGCGATAGGCGACACGCGACACGCGACACGCGTACTAGAACGGGCTTCGCGGCCTAGGCTCCGACGGTTGGGCTACCGCCGGCATCGCGGCGCTGATGGGACCGACGCTGTACACGCCATCGTAGGCGCGATCGCGCGGCGCGAGCTCGATCCCGCCGGCCGGGATCAGGTCATTGCCCTTGAGCGTGTGCACGCCGCAGGTCGAAGCATCGGCGGAAGTGCAGAGCCAGGTCGTTCCGTTTTGATAGCTGACGTCGAGGCCGACGACGCGTCGCGGCTTCACGAATTCTCGAAGCAACAACCCCATCGGGCGCAGGTTCGGATTGAATGAGATCCCGGCGACCACTCGACTGTGGATGTTGCCCGTGAGCACGACGACCGTTCGGGACGGGTCGGGGGCGATCGCCCGCGATAGCTCGACCGCCATCGTGGAATCTCGCGTGGGAAACGAGGGCCGCGAAAAGGCGATGACGCGGACATCGGCGCCGGCTCGCGCGAACGCGCGCACGGTCTCGAGCAGTCGCAACATGGCAAGGCTCGAGCGGCCGTCGGGAAAACTCCCGTGCCAGACGGAGTCCGCGAGCAGCGCGCGGCGTGCGGACACGGAGTCGCTCGGTGAGTGCACGAAGGCGTCGAGATTCCTCGACGACTCGCTCGCGAGCTCGAGCCCGAGCGTCGCCGGGATGTGTCGCTTCCATGCGTGGCAGAGCACATTGCCGACGAAAGCGGGCATCTGCTCGGTGCCATGCATTTCGCCGAACAGGGTGACGCGACCAGGAACGAGAACCGAATCCACGTTCCGGATCGGCGCGCAGGTGGTATCGGCGGTCAGCTGCGGCGAGCGCGGCGGAAGCGTGACGACGCTCGCATCTGACGCGGCCGAGGCGATCATCGCGATCGTTGCGGCGATCAACCTCATTCGAGACGCTCCAGCTGGTCGATGTCGGGTTCTCTTTCGGGAGCGCAAGATAACTACGACACATGAAGCGGTCTGTTCAGAAATTGTCGGGCCTGGCTTGGACTGTCGGCCTCGGCTTTCGCTGTCCGTCCGCGGGGCTGATCGCAAGGCGATACAAGTGACCGTCGGCCTCGGCCGAGGGTTTGTATTTACCGAACGCCTCCGGCCGCATTGACGCCTCGATATTCGCGGGGTAGGTTCGCCCGGCCGGTTCATACCAAGAGCACGACCGAGATTTCTGCGCGCCGCCGACTGGTGCGCTTGCAGATTCGCTCGATTGTGAAGGTGTAGTTGCAGGCCGGCTGCTCTCCGCGGCCGGCGTCCACCCTGCTCACGGAGACATTGGTATGTCATTGGGTCGGCGTCTGTGCGCGCCTGTCCATCGAATTCGATGGGGGCGCTGGACCAGCGTTGTGTGCAGTCTCACGACGCTCCTCGGTTTGCCCGGGAGTGCATCCGGGCAAGCCACCAACACCGGTACGATCGCGGGACGCGTGATCGATGCCGGTTCAAGTGTTCCCTTGGCCGGGGCGAGCGTCAGAGTCTCCGGAACTCAGATTGGCGCGGCGACGACCGACGACGGCCGGTATACGATCCGCGGGGTCCGGCCAGGCGCTACGGAGATCGTGATCACGCGCATCGGCTACGAGCCGAAGCGCACGACGGTCACGGTGGCCGCGGGGGGCACGGTCACCGCGGATGTCTCACTGAGCCAGTCCGCGTTCTCGCTGTCCGAGGTCGTCGTCACTGTCACGGGAGCTCAGCGCAAGGCGGAAATTGCCAATACGGTTGCGTCGGTCGACATCGGGACGAAGGCGACGGAGACGACGGCCAACTCGCTCGGGCAGCTGATCTCCGGTCAGGCGGCCGGTGTGCAAATCATCTCGGCCGGCGCCGCCGGCGGTGGCTCGCGCATTCGCATCCGCGGCCAGTCGTCGCTGTCGCTCGGCAACTCGCCGGTGGTGTACGTCGACGGAGTGAAGGTGTACTCCGAGGCGACGACGGCGAGTGCGACGCGCTCGTCCCGCTTCGACGACATCAATCCGGACGAGATCGAGACGATCGACATCCTGAAGGGGCCGGCCGCAGCGACGCTGTATGGCACCGAGGCGGCGAACGGCGTCATCAACATTACGACCAAGAAAGGAAAAGTTGGGCAGACCCGCTGGAACGTGTTTGGAGAGACCGCAGACTCACAGGACCCGAGCGCCGGACACTATCGCGATCTATGGATCTCGTTCGACCGGACGAAGAAGGGATCGGACGGCAAGGCGCTCCAGTGTCTGCTCACGTCGCAGGCGGCGGGGACGTGCAAGATCGACTCGACCTATCACGGCAACGTGTTGAACCAGCCGGGCCTCACGCCGCTCGTGCACGGCGGAGTGAACAAGGTCGGTACGCAGGTGACGGGAGGCAACGAACGGAATCAGTACTTCGTGTCGGCGGAATACTCGAAGGAGCTGGGGCCGTACAAGATGCCCGCCGCGGAGATATCGCGGCTGGAGAAGGAGCGTGGCGCCGCCGTCCCTTATAACCAGATCTATCCGAACGCCGATGCTCGCGCGAACCTGCGCGCGAATCTCTCGACTCAGCTGAGCAACAAGGCGGACATCAACATCTCGACGGGATACGTCACGCGGGCCGACCGGCAGCCACAGAACGAAGACAACTCGGTCGGTCTGATGGTCGATGCGGTTGCCGGTCTCGCGCGTACGGACCTCTACCAGAAGCGCACGACCGACAGCGTGGCGCTCAACGGATACCGCAGCTATCCGATGGGCGACATCTTCGCTCAGGAGCGAAACGAATACACCAATCGCTTCACCCAAGCGCTCAACGCTCGCTTCTACCCGTTCTCATGGTTGAACACGCGAGCGAATCTGGGCTTCGACTATACGCTGATCGAGCTGAAAAACCTGATCCGCTTCGATCAGGGCCCGTTCGGGGAGACGACGCGAACCGGCGACATCACCGATGCCCGCACGGAGAACTCGCAATACACCGCCGACCTTGGCGCGACGGGCACGTTCAACCCGCGCTCCAACATCAATTCCAAGACGTCGGTCGGCGTGCAGTATTACCGGACGTACAATGACTTCACTCAAGGGCGCGGCCGCAACTTCACGCCGGGCTCGGTGCAAGTCGGAACGGGAGCCATTCAGACCGCGGACGAAGGCACCGACCTCACGATCACGCTCGGCAGCTACGCCGAGCAGATCTTCTCGTTCAACGATCGGGTCTATCTGACCGGCGGTGTGCGGTACGACGGCAACAGCTCGTTCGGCAAATCGTTCAAGGGCGTGTTCTACCCGAAGGTGGGCATGTCGTGGCTGCTCTCCGACGAGAGCTACTTCCCGCATCCGACTTGGCTCAACTCGCTCCGCCTTCGCGGGACGTATGGGGCGTCGGGCGTTCAACCCAGCACGACGGCGGCGGCGCGCTTTTATACGTCGACGACGGCGACGATCGGCGGCGCGGATCAACCCGGCGTGCGCATCGGTGCACTCGGCAACCAGAATCTGCGGCCGGAGTACTCGGGCGAATTCGAGACGGGATTCGACGCGCAGCTCTTCAGCAACCGCACCACGCTGGAGCTGACGTACTACAACAAGAAGACGAAGGATGCCATCATCGCGCGGCCGATCGCGCCGTCCATCTCGGGCCTCGCGACGATTTTCGACAACCTCGGCTCGATTCGCAACGATGGCTTCGAGGCCACGCTCAACAACCGCTTCATCGACAACAACGATTTCAGCTTCGACCTACAGCTCACCGGATCGACACTGAAGAACCGCGTTCTGACGTTGGGCGAAGGCGTGACCCCGGTGTTCACCGGCAACCGCAATACGCAGTACAACGCCCCCGGATATCCGTTGTTCGGGCTGTGGGGCAAGGTGATCACCTGGAAGGACGCCAATGGTGACGGCCTGCTCACGGTGAACGAAGTCTGTCAGGACGTCAACAGCTGTCGCGGGCTCGACACGGCGGTCTACTACGGGCCGACGCTGCCGACGATCGAGATGGCGGTAAACCCGCGCGTTGAGATGCTGAAGCACAAGCTCGCCATCTCCGCGCAGTTCGACCACAAGCAGGGCAATCTCAAGTTCAACAACACCCTCCGCCACCAGTCGCAGGGTGGTTTGTCGGCGAAGGGATTCTGGGATCCGAACGCGACGTTGTGGGAGCAGGCGCGCACGATCGCCGTGAACAACTATTCGGTGTACAGCGGCATGTACGAGAATGGTCGATTCACGCGGCTGCGCGAGGTCGCCGTGACGTACCAGCTGCCCGACGGTTTGGCGAATCACATGCGTGCGAGCCGTGCGTCGCTCGTCGCCGCGGGCCGCAACCTGCACGTCTGGACGCCGTACAGCGGCGTGGATCCGGAAGCAACCGTGGGGAACGGGGATCAACGCGGATCGGAGGAATACTTCGCGACACCCCCGCTGCGGTACTACACGCTCCGTCTCAACCTCAGCTTCTAAGGAGCGCGGCCGATGCCCAAACTTCATAGCCGAACGAGCGCGGCGGTGATCGCCGCGATTACTCTGGCGATCGTTCCGACGGCCTGCCAAAAGGATTCGTTGGTTCAGGTGACCGACCCGGACATTCTCAACCCGGGAAGCTTCTCGACGCCCGCGGGAGCGACGCCACTCCGCGTCGGCGTCATTGCTGATTTCGCGTCGGCGTTCGACGGCGGAACCGATTCGTTCGTGACGATGACCGGGAACCTCGCCGACGAGCTTCTGGCGAGCGATACGTTCGACGGCCGGTTGACGATCAACGCGCGCAAGTCCGTCGAGACGAATAGCGAGATGGAGGCGGTGTACCGCGCGATGCAGCGCGCTCGGACGGGAGCCGCCCGGGCCGCGCTCACTCTGGCGACGACGGCGCCGACGCCTCTATCCAATCGCGGCGAGATGTACATGCTACTCGCGTACAGCGAGCTCTTTTTCGGCGAGGCATGGTGCGCCGGCGTTCCGTTCTCGAGTGAAGACGGAACCACGACGACGTTCGGCAAGCCGCTGACGACCGACGAGATGTTCCAGCTCGCCGTGGCCCACTTCGACAGCGCGCTGGCGCTGGCCGAGACGAACGCCCGGGTTTTGAACGGCTCGAAGCTCGGGAAGGGTCGAGCCTTGATGAACCTCGGCAAGTTCACCGAGGCGGCGGCGGCAGTAAACGGTGTGCCGACGAATTTCATCCTCACAACCTCGCACTCGGCGAACAGCACGTCGAATGGAGCGTGGAGCGGAACGACGAGCGGCGCTTCGCGTTACCGTCTCGTGTCCGGCGAGGGGAAGAACGGGTTGCTCTTCCTCGGACAAACGGCGGCACAGGATGGACGGATTCCGTGGTCGTCGTCGACGCGCGCCGGATTCAGCAGTCAATTCACCAATCAACCGAATCAGAGCAAGTACACGCAGTTCAGCGACGGCGTGGTGACGACCGGCGCCGAGGCTCGTTTGATCGAAGCGGAGTCACAGCTGCAAGCAGGAACACAGGCGGCTCGTGATGCGGTATACGCTACGCTGAACGCGCTGCGCACCGGCGGAGCGCCGATCGGCGGCACGACCACGACAAACGTCACGGTCGCGGCTCTGACGACGGGCGCGCCGACGACGCAGGATGGGGCGATCGACCTGCTCTACAAAGAGCGCGCGTATTGGTTGTGGCTCACCGGTCACCGCCTCGGCGATTTGCGTCGGCTCGTGCGCATCTACAAGCGCAACACGGAAGCGGTTTTCCCGACGGGGCAACTGACGCCGCCGCTGGAGGGTACCTACGGTACGGGAACGACGGTGACGGTGCCGTTCTCCGAGCGGAACAATCCCAATTTCCAAGGTTGCTTGGACGACAAGTAGGCGAGTGAACCAACAAATGCTGTCTCGGATGATCGCGTGGTGTCCGCTGTTCGGCCTCATCGGCTGCTATTCATATCAGCCGATCGAGGCCGCGGCGGTGCCGGTCGGGGCGGAGGTTCGTGCGCACATCACGGGAGCGGCATCGGATCGCGTCGGGCCGATGCTTCACAGCCTCGACGTGCGGACGCTGATCGGCAACGTTACCGAAAACGCGAGCGGATCGATGATGCTCGAAGTCCCGAACGGAGCGATGCCCAACGTGACGGAAGGAGTCATTCCGTTGCGGGCACGGATTCCGATCACGCCGAGCGATCTGGTGACGCTGGAGCGCCGCAAGCTGGATGTCGGCCGGACGATGCTGCTGTCAGCCGGAATCGTCGGGGGTGTTTCGCTCGGCGTGGCGCTCGCCCTCCGCAGCGGCGCGGATCCGCAACCTGGAAATCTTCCGAACGAACCGCCGCCAATCGTTCGCGTTCCGATCGGCATCATCCATTTTTGAGTCGCGGCGTCGCTCGCTAGCGGGCGAAGTACGCCTCGATGGCCCAGGCGACGACGGTCTGGACGAGGTCGCGGCCGTTTGCGTCGTCCGGCCGAACCGCGTCGGATACTGTTTGCTTGAGTGCGAGCAACAGCTCCTCGGCTGACGGATAAAGGGCGCGTGCGCTGCTGGTAAAATCCTCGACGGAGACGCGGAGCTCGACGAGAAAGGCGGGTGGGAGCGTGTACGGCGCGATCTCGTCGGGCGTCATGACCGCCAGCTCGGCGAGTCGGGACTTGAGATCGGCTTCGGCAACGGCGCACCGCTCGGAGGCGCGCAGATTGGCTTGGCGCAGAAGCGTGCGCTCGACGAGCGTGAGCTCGGTTTGGGCGAAAGGACCGGATGTGGGGTGCATCTGTATGGCCTGGGATGCGGAGCCGAATGCAGGAGGAGAAAGCGGCTCGCGATGAGCTGGCGGAGCGGATGCGGGCGAGCCGGCGGTGACTGGGGCACCGCCGGCTCGTTCCCTCATGACTGCATCGTCATTGCTGCGCGCCGGGAACCGCCGATCGTCAGATGGAGCACCCAGCACGCGATGATTACTTAGGCACCAGTCGTGCCAACGCCGCACCGCTCGCGAAGCCGCCGTTGCCCGCTCCGGACGCTATTTGAAGCACGACGGAAAAGAAAATTGCCTAAATTTTTTTTCACGTACCAAAGAACTTCACGACTCCGCCCCATCGGCGACCATCACCGATGGGGGCGGAGTCGGCTAATTCTGGCGCAGTTGCTCGGCTTCGAGCTCGCTGGCGCCGGCCGGTGTAAGTCGGACGCGAATCTGCGTGTAGTGAATCCCCGGCTGCGTCCGGTCGAGCCGCGGCATGCCGACGATCTCGATACGACCTGTTGCCTCGAGAAGAAACAGCAACTGCGCGACGGTCGAGAACTCCGAGAGGTGGCGAGGGCCATCGCCGTCCCTCGCGAAGAGGTGCTCACCGCCATGATCGGCGATTTGGGTGAGCAACTGGCGATATGAGTCCAACACGGCTGATCCTGCCGATGGCGCGAAAAGGATTGAGCGCCGCGGCTCGACGATGATCCAACGGCCGGTACGCCGCTGGAACATCGTCGAACCACACCGCGCGTTACGGATTCGATGCCTGGAGGTACGGTGACTGACGGAACATCTCGTCGATCGCGGCGGTGACGGACGCGTTGCTTTGCGTGCCGTTCGCGAGACCGGTCGCAACGCCGGCCCATTCCGCCTGAATGCTCTGCGCCAACGGATTGACGCTGAGCGTCGGGATCAAACTGACGACGACGGTTCCACGCTGATACGACGTCACGCCAACGACGGGGTACCACGGGAAGACGATCGTCCACGAATCAGTGAAGCCCGGCTGATACCACTGCCAGACGGGCGAGAAGCCCCAAACGGTGAACCAAGGATAGCCGATAAAGGCGTTGTAGTTGTCGCTTTCCGTGGCGCCGACCAGCACGATGAAGCTCGGAGTGACACTCGTCGACGCGGTCACCTGTGTGTAGCCGCGAGCCAAGAAGTCCTGTCGGACGCGAGCGAGAATCGTCGCGTCGAAGTCGCGTGAAATCGGCGACGGACTTCCGACCACGGGCGCGAAATGAACGACGGTGTCCGGCATTGAGAATGTCGTCAACGCGCCGAAGTTGAACGTCGAGTCGTGGAATGTCGTGACGATGTTGGCCGGAATCGGGGTCACGATCAGGTTGGTGTCCCCGTCATCGCCGCACGCGGCCGTCGTCAGCAGACCCGCAACGCCAACGACGAGGCTCGCGGCTCGAAGAGCCGTCCACGTGTGGCGCTCAGATTGTGGTGTACCGATCATTCGTTCCTCCATGCTCCTCTCGAAATGAATGCGACGCGGCGATCAGCCGCGATTGCAGGCTACCGGTCGGCGAGTTCGCGCTGTATTGGGCCTTGGGCGTTGGTCTTTTGTCCAAACGCGCGATAGGCGTGCGACGTCGCCGCGCGGCAGCGCGGCGGTCGATCAGCGGACGAGCGCGGCGATCAGCTCGCGGCCGGCTCGAGTAGAGCGGGCGTGTCCGCCGACGCCAGGCTCGCGCGAATGGTCGGCGCGACCGGGGTAGGAAGCACGAAGCTGAACGTTGCGCCGCGGCTCGCGTTGTTCTCCGCCCAGATGCGGCCGCCGTGCGCGCCAATGATCGAGCGACAAATCGCCAGCCCGAGCCCGAGTCCTTGCGGCTTGGAAGTGACGAACGGCTCGAAGACGGCATCGATCAGGCCCGCGGCGACGCCGGGTCCGCGATCGCCGACGGAAATGCGTACCGTCTTGCTCTCTTCCTTTGTCGCGATCGTCAGCTTGCGATCGCGCGGCGCGTTGTCCGTCATCGCGTCGCAGGCATTCACGATGAGGTTGAGCAACACCTGCTGCAGCTGAACGCGGTCCGCCGAGACCTCGGGGATGGACGGCGGCAAATCGGTCGAGACGGTGACGCCGCGACGAATGAGATCGCTGTGCGCGAGGTCGAGTACGTCGGCCACGACCTCGTTCGGACTCACGAGCTGGCGAATCGCGTCGTCTTTGCGGATGAGTCCCCGCACTCGATGAATGACCGAGCCGGCGCGGAGACTGTCGGCGACCATATCCTCGAGGATCTCACGCAGCATCGCCTCATCTGGTTTGCCGTTTGCCATCATCCGCTGGGCGACCCGCGCGTTGGTGAGGATCGCGGCGAGCGGTTGGTTGAGCTCGTGCGCGACGGCGCCGGAGAGCTCACCGAGCAGGGCGACACGGCCGAGATGGGCGAGCTCGTGACGCTGCACCTCGAGCTCGCGTTCGGCACGGCGGCGCTCGGTGATATCGCGGACCATCATGATCAGGCAGGGCTGGCCGTCGACGGTCACCGTTTCGGCGGCGAGGACGGCGCGAAGGGTCACGCCGTTCTTGCGCCGCAAATCGAGCTCGAACTCGCGGATGAAGCCCTGGGCCGCGATGCAGCCGCTCACGTCGTCGCTCTCGGCGCGGCTCGCGTAGATCGAGAGATCGTCGATGGTGCTGCCGATCGCCTCGCTGCGCCGGTAGCCGAACAACATCTCCCAGCGGTCGTTGATCTCGACGATGCGCATGCTCGGGTACTGGACGATGGCGATGGCGTCGAGGCTGGCGCGGAACGCCTTGGCGAAACGCTCCTCGGAGGCGCGGAGGGCGGCTTCGATGCGAAGGCGCACATCGATCTCCTCGCGCAGCGTGGCGTTGGCCGTGGTGAGCTGCGCCGTGCGTTGCGCGACACGCTGCTCGAGGTACTCGCTCAGGATCCGTAGCTCCGACTCGCTGCGCCGCAGCGACTGCTCGGCGCGCTTGTGGTCGTCGATGTCCGTCGATGTGCCGTACCAGCGCACGATCGCGCCTGACTCGTCGCGCACGGGGATCGCGCGGTCGAGATGCCAGCGGTAGCCAGCGTGACGCGCGGACCAGAATCTCGCCTCGTGCTCGTAGGCCCGTCCGCTCGCGACGCAGCCGTGCCATGCGGCGGCGATCTCACTGCGATCGGCCGGATGGACCACGGCGATCCAGGTTTGATCGGTGATCGGCCCAGGCTTGGTGTCCGTGAACTCGAACCACCGGCGATTGAAATAGTCGACCTGGCCGTCGGCGCGGGCGGTCCACACGATCTGTGGCATCGCGTCCGCCAGGATTCGAAAGCGCGATTCGCTTTCCCGGAGTGTGGCTTCGCGAAGCAGGGCGGCTTCAGCGAGCTTGCGCGCTGTCACGTCCGTCGAAACACCGATCATTCGTATGGCGAGACCGTCGGCGTTCCGCAGCACCAAACCCTTGTTGTGCAGCCACCTCATGCCGTCGCCGTGCTTGATCCGAAATTCCGCCTCGTACGGCAAGTCTTCCTCGAGCGCGCAGAGCACGGCTGCCTCGACGGCGGGGCGATCGTCGGGGTGTACCACCTCTTCGATGAATTGGTGATACGTGGGAAGTCGGTGGAGGCCGGTCGCATCGGACGCCTCCGGCGAGATCGTCCCCGAGCCCTTGACGAGGTCCCACTCCCAGGTCCCCATGCGCGCCGCGGTCAACGCGAGTTGCAGCTGTCGCGCGCTGTGGCGTGCTTCCTCGACCGCACGGGCGCGCTCGCGCATGACCGCGGTCAGCGTCAGTAGCGGAATGAAGTTGATGATGAGGAAGAGCTGCAGCGAGAAGACATTGTCGGCGATGGAGCGCTCGTCGAACGGACCGCGCCCGTGAATCGCGCCCCACACCGACAACAACGCGAAGAGGAGGAGCGACAGGCTTACGCCGGAGGGTCCAAATCGAACCGATGCCCAAAAAAGAAATGGCAGCGGGGCGAACAGGAGCGCCGGCATCGCGGCAAGACCGCCGGCCGGCTCGGCGAATACGAAAATACAGACGAGTGCCAGGCCAACGGCGAGCCAGGCCGCCTCGATGGCGCGGCGGGGCGGGATCGAGCGCCATCGACCAAACGGCAGTAGCTCGCCCCAGGTGAGCATCGCGGGGACGATGGCCAAAATGGCGAGCATGTTCGAGAAGAACCGAGCGCTCAAGACATCCCAAAAATCGGCGGTCCCGAAATGATTGAGCTCGACGAGGCCGGCATCGAGGAACGACGACAGAAGCGTCGGCAGGATGGCGCCACCCAGCACAAAGAACGCGACACGCCGGACGCTATCGAGGCGTATAGGACCATCGATAAGTCGCCGAAGAATCACGGCTCCTATCACGGCTTCGGCACAGTTGCTGACAAACCACGACAGCACCATTCCGAGGGGCACGCCGGAGTGCAACTCGCTCAAGAGATGAGCGGGGAATACGGCGGCGATGAGTAGGGGCCAGCTCCGGGTCGGCGCTAGGAGGAGAGCGCCGAGAAGCAACGCGTTCGGCGGCCACAACGTGGACACCGGCGTTGGTTGCGGCGTAAGGGCGAACCCTAGCTCCGCGCCCAGGAAGTAAGCGATACTGACCGCTAGCGCCCGGAGCACGAAAGACGCTCGCATTTTCCATACGTTGGGCGCATTGGACCTTAGTCCAATACCTGGCGATTTCCCTCCATCTGGTTAGGCGGCGATCCAAACGAGTCGCGCTCAGCGATTGCCGCCGTCCGATTTGGGGGCCATTCAGAGCGCCCGCTCGACCACCCGGCGAATGAGCTCCGACAATGGAAGAACGCTCAGAACCAGCGGGAGGAAGGGCAGGGCAGTCGAGAGGAGCAGGATCAACACGGATCGGAAGCCGACGGGCAAGAGCTGCATGGCGCCAACGACCTCGAACGCCCCGGAGAGATCAGCGAGGGATTGAATGTCGGCGCTGCCGAGAAGCGGCTCGGTGGGCGGCCTCCGATTGCCCATCCATGTCTGCCGGAACTGTTCGACGTAGCGTGACGCGAGCTCTCCGTACTCGAGCGCGCCGTTGAACCCGGTGCGGATCAGCGCCGAGCAGAAGAAGGCGAGCGGAGCGACAGCGAGCAGGGCAAAGAAGATCGGGAATCCGATGATGTCGGGCAGGAAGCGATCGATCTTGATGCCGTCTTGAAAAACGCGTCCCCCGATCTCGCCCGCGATCGTGATCGTCTGGGCGACAAAGACCGGCGCGAGCGCCGTCATGCTTCGGCCAAGGAAGCCGATCCCACCCGCGTGGTCGGGGTGCAGCGGATTCAGGCGAAGTGTCAATCGTGACGTACGCCAGAGGAAGCTGTACCAGATGACCAAGCGGTAGTACCAGCGCAAGACGACGAATCGGAAGACGTTCAGGCTGACGAGCGAGTACCACCACCCGGCCGCCGTCAAGCGCGGCTGCTCGTCGGCGCCGAAGCTCAAGTACCACATCCCCGGACGGGCGGCCCACTGATCGCGTCGGATGAAATAGCTCACCAAGCTCGACACGACGAACAGCGAAACCTCGACGGCTACCGAGTTGCGCATCCGAATGGTGGTATCGATGATCGCGTCGAAGCGGGACAAATCGCCGCGCATCACGATGCCGCGGTCCACGAACTGTCGGACGATCGTGCGCATCCAGCGATGCACCAGCGGCTCGGCCGCGATGAGCATCGGGAGCGCGATGAGGAAACGCGTTTGGACGTTCAGGTCCAACGCGAATGGAATACGCGTGCCGGAGAAGGCCTTGCCGTCACCCAGCGAGAGCAAAAACAGCGGCAACCATGTGATGACGATGACGGCGATCAGCCGACGCTCGAGCAATTCGATCGGCGGCTCGAGCAAACGCGACCGCTCGTACAACCGGTACAGTGGTCCGCCGATCGTGAGCGAGAAGCGGTCGGATCGATCGGATTCGGCTCGTGATGAGTAGCCGATGACACGGCCTCCATGGAGCATGTCCAAGGCGATGAGGTTACGCATCTCGTTGCGACCGCTCGCATTGGACAATCGTCCCACCGATGCGAGCCGAGCCCGAATCAGGTTCCCTGATGCGCATTGTCCCTTAGTCCAATGGAGCAGGTTCTCACTGCCGAATATTTACCGTCAAGGTCCGGCCGTGTTCGCTGTGGGAGGTATGTTGTGCAGGCAACGGTTAAAGAATCGCCGTCGCGTCCAAGCATCCGAGACGACTGTTGGATTGGGATTGTGGACGACGATGCATCGATCCGCCAATCGCTGGCGCGGATGTTCCGAGGCAACGGAATTCGGGCGGAGACCTTCGGCTCCGCCGAGGAGTATCTGGGCCGACACGGCCCCATCGAACCGCGCTGCATCGTTCTCGATGTGCACCTCGGCGGGTTGAGCGGGTTCGAACTTCAGGCCCGCCTCGCGGCCGAAGGCAAGCTGCCGCCCGTCATTTTCATCACCGCCCACGACATCTGCTCGGACGACCTTGCTAGATGTCCCGCTCCGTGCGGCTATCTACGAAAGCCGTTCGACACGGATGCGCTCATCGAGCTCGTTCGCCCCCATCTCAATGGCCATTCGTCGGAGGTTCGGTGACGCCGACTGCCGCGCCTGAAACAACTCCTGCAACCACTTCGGATTCGGTGGCGATCGTGAGCCGCTCGGCGTCGCTCACGCGGACGCACGCACCGCCGATCGACGACGGCGTTGTGCTTGCTTCGCTCTCGACACAGACCGCGGTTCTCGATAGCAGCGGCACCGTGGTATGGGCCAACGACGCCTGGCGCGCAATGGCCGACGGGCTTGTCGCTGAGGAGCGCTCGTCGATCGGGCGGAGTTATCTCGACGAATGCCGGCGCGCCGAGGCCAGGGGCTTCGAGACGGCGCGCGAAATCCGGCAAGGAGTCGAGGCCGTGCTTGGGCGGCGAATGAGAGCTTTCCGTTACGAGTTCCGAGCCGCGTCGGACGACCGGTGGTACGAAATGATCGTCGACGCGCTCAAGGGCGAGGCCGGAGGAGCGGTCGTCTCACTCATCGACGTCAGCGAACGCCGCCGCGACACGGCACACGCCGAGTCGATCCGACGGCACGTCGCGCACCTGGGACGCATCGCGATGATGAGCGAGATCGCATCGGCGCTCGCGCACGAGATCAAGCAACCGGTCACGGCAATCCGGCTGAATGCCCTCGCCGGCGCCACCCTGCTCGGCGCGCGGTCTGGAGCCGAGGGCGCGTGGAGCGACAGCCGCGAGGCGTGGCAAATGTTCAAGGACATCTACGACGATGCGTCGCGCGCGTCGCGAGTGATCGAGCATGTGCAGCAACACGTTCGGAGGCAGGGAATGCAAAGCGATATCGTGGACATCGGTGAAACGTGCCGGACGACGGCCAAACTCCTCGAGCATGAGGCCATGCTCCGCGGCGTTCGCATCGAGCTCGATTTGGAGAGCGACCTTCCGCCGATCGTCGGCGACGCGATAGAGATTCAGCAAATCGTGATGAGCCTGGCGCTCAACGCGTTGGACGCGGTGAGTGCGTCGAGCCAGCGCGTGATCACGCTCGGCACGGCGACGCAAGCTCAGGAGGTCGAGCTGTTCGTCCGGGACACGGGTCCGGGACTCTCTCCGTCCGTGAGGCAACACCTGTTCGAGTCGTTCTTCACTACAAAGGAGGGCAACCTCGGCATGGGTTTGATCGTCGTCCGGTCGATCGCCGAGCGGCATCGGGGACGCGTGAGTGGCGAGAACGCGCCCGGTGGAAAGGGAGGCGCAATCTTTCGCGTCCACCTCCCGGTGAGCTAATCAGCGATCGGCGATCAAGGCTTCGCCGCCGGCAACTCGAAGTGAAACGTTGCGCCAAGCTTCGGGTTTGCCGTTGCCCACAGGCGTCCGCCGTGCCCCTCGATGATCGAGCGACTGATCGAGAGCCCCATACCCATTCCGCTCGGCTTCGTCGTGAAGAAGGCGTCGAAGATCCGGTCGGCGTGGTCGGCGTCTATCCCGATGCCGGCGTCTTGAACCGCGACGCGAACGTTCGCGCCGTCGGTGTCGGAGCGAATCGTAAGTCGCCGCGAACGGTCCTTGACCGCATCCATTGCCTCGAGACCGTTCATCACGAGGTTGATGAGTACCTGCTGCAGCTGGATGCGGTCGCAGTAGACCAGCGGTAGATCGGGCGCCAGCACGGTGCGCAACGACGCACCGTGTTTCTGGATCTCGCTGTCGACGAGAGCCGCCACTTCGCCGATCACGGAGTTCATGTCGAGAAGTGTGCGGTGCGGATCGCCTTTCGTCGCGAGTTGACGCAGCCGCCTGATGACGTTGCCGGCTCGGTGGCCGTCGGCCATGATCTCGGTGAGCACTTGGCGCAGCAGCTCGATATCGGGCTCGCGACGGGCGAGCAGGTTCAGCGACACCGACGCGTCGGCAATGATCGCGGTCAGCGGCTGATTGATCTCGTGCGCGATCGACGCGGCGAGCTCGCCCAACGTCATGACGCGCGTGACGTGCGCGAGCTCGTCTTGCGTCTTGCGTAGCGATGCCTCGGCCCTCTTGCGGTCGCTGATGTCTCCAATGTTGGCGACGAAGCCGGCGGGATACCCCGACTCATCGGCGAGTGGCGCGCAGGCGACCGCCGCGTCGAATTCGGAGCCATCCTTGCGGCGTATCTTGATCTCCAAACGGAAGGGTTCCGTCGCCCGCTCGAGGGTCTGGAGGACCGGAGCCCATCCATCGTCGGTCTCGTTCGCCAAGAGACCGGGCCGCCGCCTGAGCTCCTCGGCCGTCCAGCCGAACATGCGTTCGAACGCCGCGTTGCAGCGTTGCACCGTGAAGTCGCGGCGAAACAGGACGATGCCGATGGGCGACGCGTCGAGGATCGTCTGCAGCTCCGCGCCGGCGCGCCGGAGCTCGGCGGTGCGCTCGGCGACGATCAACTCCAGTTCGTCGCGCGAGTGGCGCAGGGCGTCGGCGACGTCGCGACGTTCTTCGGCGAGTCGAGCGTTTTGAAATGCCATCGCGGCCTGATTGGCGGCAACCGACACGAGCAATTGGTCGGTTTCCGTGGGGAAATCGGCGCGGCGTGACGCGACGGCGACCAAGCCGCCCTCGCCGTGAATGCGGACAGGCATGACGAGGCCGGTGTAGCCTTGGCTCGGATGTCCGACGTCCGGAATGGTGACCTTCTCCCAGACATCGTGCTCGCGGAGCCAAGCGTCAAAGTCGGCCCAAGCATCGCCACGCGTCGCGTCCACGGCGGATCCCGTCGCGGGATCGCGCAGGCGGACAAACGCGAACTCGAGACGGAGCGCGCCGACGAGTGCGTCGGCCAAGCCGGCCGCGATGGTCGGAGGTTCCCTGCCGACCCACGTGGCCGGAATAGTAGAAACAGCAACGAGATCTCTGAGCGCTGCCCTGAGGCGCTGATTCTCCGTTGCGTCCACGCGTTACGCCGTGCTGACCGCCGCTGAGTGTGCCGCCCGGGCCGCCGGAAGTCGGCGGGACCGCGCTTCACGGATTTCCTGCAGGAGCTCGTCGGGCGGTACGAAGAACGGATTCTCTTGCAGGACGCCGCCGACGACCAACAACGGATGCGTCCTCATGACGTCCATCGCCACGCTCGCACCGAACTTCGAAGCATCGTAGACGCAAATGACCGGCGCGTCATGCTTGCTCAGCATGTGATTCACGCGCGTCTCGTACTCGAGTAGATCCTCAACACCGGGGAAATCGAGCAGCGCCCATTCCATGTGCGCGACGAGTCGCGTGCGGGAATACTTGGTGGCGTTACTGGCGAGTACCTCGTCCGCCCAGGAAAGCATCGCGTGCTGATCGAATCTCGCGTTACGGACGTGCGCTTCATTCCACGGCACCACCTCGAGCTGACCGGTCGCCAGTGACTCGTCGACCGGAATCTGAGACGAGCGCAGCCGGCTCAGATAACTATCGCGCTGCGCCGGATCAATGATGTGCAGAGATTTTTCGCCGGATTCCAACCCTTCCTTGATGAACGGCTCGAGTACACGTTGCTCTTCGTCAGGACCATTAAAGAATGCACATACGTGACGGTGCGGTCCGAAAATGCTGCGATTGAAGCGAACCTCTCGTTCGTGAGAGTCCACGCTGTCGCCTCCATTCTTGCGAAAATGGGTGGCTTTCAACGAATGCCGTTTTTGCCGAACCTGCCGCACCAACCGGGCCGAGGAAATAAGAAACAGATGAGGCAGCCCGCGTTGTTGGCCTTTGGTCCAATGGTAGGTGACTCGCGCCGGCGCCTATCGGCGAGTCCACTCGCAGACGTGACGCTACCGACCGAAGAGACGACGACGCAGCTGAACGGACCTGACTTCGACGGTGGTATCTGCCGCGCGTGCTAACGCTACAGCATAAGCGCCGGCTTCGACTTTCCACTGCCGGGCGGTCGTGTCGAAACGGGCGAGGAGGCGGGGATCGGCAACCACCGATATCCGTCGGGATTCGCCGGGACGGAGCGTGACGCGCTCGAAGCCAATGAGCCGCTCGCGGCGGCCCTCCGGTGCCGCCATGAGATAAAACTGCGGCACGTCGGCGCCGATCGAGCGACCGCTATTCGTCACAGTCACAGCGGCCGCCACCGTCGTGTCACCATCCGGGACCGCAGAGAAGTCGGAATAGGAGAAGACGGTATAACTCAATCCGTATCCGAACGCGAAAAGGGGTTGCTCGCGCATCTTCCCAAACCACCGATACCCGACCTCGGCGCCTTCGTGATACCAAAAGGAGATCGGCCTTCCGAGCGCAACGTTGCCGCCGGCGAGACGTTGATGCGGCGTTTGATCGATCGAGCGCGGAAACGTCATCGGGAGTCGGCCGGACGGATCGATCACGCCGGTGAGGACTTCGGCGATCGCCTGTCCGCCGAACTGACCAGGGAACCAGGCCTCGACGATCCCTTTCACGCGGTCGCGCCATGGCATGTCCACCGGGTTACCCGTCTCGAGCACGACGATGGTATTCGGATTCACCGACGCGACGGCCTCGATGAGATCGTCCTGTCCGTAGGGCAGGGACAGGTCGGGCGCGTCGAAGCCCTCCGACTCGTGACGCGTGGCGAAAACGATGGCGATGTCGGCTTCCTTCGCGACATCGGCGGCGGCGGTGATATAGCCGCCGGGCTCGAAGACGATTTCCGAATTCGGCAGAAGCTTGTTCAGCTCCTTGAGCGGCGACGAGCCGAAGTAGATCTCGCGCCGAATCGATGCGAGAGGACCTCGTCCGCCAATCGGGACACTGATCACCTGCCCGGTAGGCGGCGAACCTTGGCTCGACCCGCCGCCGCTCAGCACACCGATGTCGGCGTGACCGCCGATGATGGCGATGCGTTTCGCCTTGGCGCTGATCGGGAGGATGTTTTTATCGTTCTTTAACAGGATGATTGCCTGGCGCGCCATCTCGAGCGCCGCGGCGCCGTCGGCGATCGTATCGATGTGCGGCGGTCGGGTCCAGCGGTCGACGCCGACGGCGAAGTAGGATCGCAGCATCCGGCGGATCATATCCGAGATCTGGCTTCGCGAGACCAATCCTTTGGCGACGGCGTCGCGGAGCGGTTCGTTGAACCACTCGAGCGAGTCGAGCTGCGCGCCGCTTTCCTGGTCGAGGCCCTGCAGCGCGAAGTCCCAGCTGTGAACCGCACGCCAGTCGGAGTGGATCCAGCCCCTGAATCCCCAGGCGTTCTTGACCACGCCGTTGAGCATGAGATCGTTCCCGCAGGCGAAGAAGCCGTTCACGCGATTGTGCGAGCAGGTCAGCGTACCAGGCTGGCCGCGTTCCACCGCGATCTGAAAGGCGAGCAAGTCCGATTCGCGATGCGCCGCGGGATCGATCTGGGCGTCGAGCGCGAACTTGTTCGTCTCGCTCGCGTTGAGCGACACATATTCGAGCGACGCAATGACCCCCTGACTCTGTGTCCCGGCCACCATCTCCCCACCGATCACGCCGGAGAGCCACGGATCCTCGGAGAGATGCTCGAAGTTACGACCGCCGCGCGGGTCGCGAATCAGATTCATGCCGCCGCCGAGGGTGACATTGAACCCACGCACGCGGGCTTCGCGGCCGATGATCTCTCCCATGCGCCGCGCCAAAGCCGGGTTGAACGTCGCGGCGAGTGCGACGCCGGACGGGAAAGCCGTCGGCGTGTCACCCGGCCGATCTCCGGGGGGGCTCGCGAGGCCAAGGTTGGCTTCGGTCATGTTCAGCGCGGGAATGCCGAGTCGGGGGACACCGCGAACGTAGGCAGCGCCGCGTGGCCCGTCGCTCGGAACACGCGGATCCGGCTTACCGGTTCGCGGGTCGATCGGCATCAAGCTATAGAGCATGGCGAACCGTTCGTCGTCTGTCATGCGACGTTCGGTTTCCCAGGCGCGGATGTCGGGAGACTGGACTCGCGATGCGGCGGCCGCGGCGACCACCAGCGCGCCGACTGCCGCCGCGACCGCGCGAATCATTGAAAGGGTCCGGCGCCGAAACTCACGCTGGCTATCGCGCCAATTCCCAGCAACAGAAGCAGGAAGGCGACGACGAGGGTGAAGGAAAGCGGAAAGCCGTTTTCATCGTGAAGGAGGCCCGCCGCTCGCATCTCCTGTCGCTCCCGCCGCAGGCGCCACATGAACTGCACGTGGAAGGCGATGCCGACGGCAATCATGCCGACGCCAAGGTAGACGAGAGCACTGCCAAAGTTCCGCGGTGCCGCCGTGGCCGTCAGCATCTTCTGATCGCGGAGCTTCGTGAAGAACTCGTACATCGCGAAGCCGAAGCTCATCAGACCGACCGAGGTGCGAATCACGCTCATCAGCGTCTGATCGGCCGTCATGCGCGTTTGGAGAAACGACATGTCCGTCCGCCGCGACGACAGCTCGACGGACACATGATCGGGTTTTTCGCCGACGGCGATCGCCGTCGGAATCGGAATGCTGCTCATAGCCCCCATATACATCGTCGTCCGGAAACAACGGCATTGGACCGAAGGCTCATCGATCGAGCGCCATCACGCGTGATCGACCCTCGGCTTCGTCGGACCAAGTGCCAATGGGTGGAAAAAACAACGCGCGGTAGTCTCGGGTCATGACAACCGCCGCCGTGATCGTCCTTGCGATCAAGGTCAGTCTCGCGTTGACGGTGCTCGCCACCGGAATGCGCGCGGGGCCGGGAGACCACCTCTGGCTTTTCCGCCGGCCGTCTCTGTTGGCGCGAACGGTATTGTCGATGAGCGTGATGATGCCGCTCGTCGCGGTCCTGATGGTTTCGATTCTTCGATTGAACCCCGCGGTCGAAGTCGCGCTCGTCGCGCTGTCGATGTCACCGATGCCGCCGCTTTTGCCGAGGAAGGCGCTCCATTCGGGCGGAGCCGCATCGTACACAGTGGGGCTTCTGGTGGCGGTGTCCGTCCTCTCGGTTGCGCTGGTGCCGCTGACGGCGTGGGCGGTTGGACGGTTGTTCGCCACGCCGGTGCACATCGCGCCTCGGGTAATTTTTGCACTCGTGGGCGAAGCGATTCTGTTGCCGCTCGCGGCTGGATCGCTGCTCCGGCGGTTCGCGCCGTCCTTCGCCAAACGTGTGTTGAGGGCGACTGACACGGCGGCGATGGGGCTGCTGGTCGTTGCCGTCATCCCCGCCGTCTTCGTGTCGTGGCCGACGGTAAATGACCTCTTGGGGAACGGAACGCTACTCGCGATGCTCGTGATGTGTCTGGCCGGACTGGCGATCGGACACTACGTCGGCGGTCCGGAACATTCCAACCGCGTGGTACTGGCGCTCGCGACGGCGATGCGACATCCGGCCGTCGCGATGACGATTGGCCAAGCGATGTTTCCGGGCAACGACATGGTTCGCGCCGCGGTGCTGCTCAACGTGCTCGTCGTGGCGGTGGCGACGATGCCATACGTCAGCTGGGCGGAACGACACGAGTGGGAACGTCGGCATCGATCCATTCATTTGTCGGGGCGGCGATCGACGTTGCCGCGGCCGGCGTATCACGGACCGGAGCGACGGGCAAGCTCGCCGCGCGGCGGTGACCGTCGTCGATGACGGGTTGGGGAAAGATTGGGTGCGGTCGCCGCCGCGCTAGAGCTGTGTTAGGGGGTGGGCTCTAGTCGCGGCCGGCGGCCGTGCTGAAGTGCTGTCGAGCCTCAAAGTCCCATTGGCATCATTTTGCTCTTCCCTGAGCTTGAAATCGGTTCCTCAGTGGGAGAGCAGTAATGATGGGTAAGCAGCACTACCTATTTCGAGCGGCCCTGGCGGCGACGGTTGTGAGCGCGGCGACGGCCGGCGCACAAACCGACAGCGCCGGCGCGCGCGCGGCGATGCCCGATACGCAGCGCATCGATCCGGACGCAATGGCCGCACTCAAACGGATGGGCGACTACTTGAGAACGTTGAACGCGTTCCAGGTGCGCGCCGATATCACGACCGAAAACGTCGGCAACGACGGCCAGAAGCTGCAGTTAATGAGCACGGCCGACATGATCGCCAAGCGGCCTGACAAGCTGCGCGTCGAGGTCGTCAACTCCAGACAGCCGCGCACGTTCTATTACGACGGCAAGGACTTCACACTGTGGGCGCCGCGCCTGAAATACTACGCGACGGTGCCTGCTCCGCCGACGGCCCGCGAGCTGTTTCTCAAGCTCGAGGACAAGTACAACATCGAGATGCCGTTCGTCGATCTGTTCAAGTGGGGCACGCCCGACGCGAACACGAGCGAAATCACCGACGCGACCGACATCGGTCCGGCGGCAGTAAACGGAATCACGACCGAACAGTACGCCTTTCGGCAACCAGGACTCGATTGGCAGATCTGGATCCAGGCGGGCGACTTTCCGCTCCCGCTCCGGGTCGTTTTGACGACGACCGACGATGACGCTCGGCCGCAGCATCAGAGCCAGTATACCTGGAATCTCGCGCCCTCCTACACGGACAAGGCGTTCGCCTTCGTTGCTCCGCCCGACGCGAAAAAGATCACGTTCGCGGAAGCCGGTGCTCCGGTGGTGGCGATCAAAAAACGTGGAGGGACCAACAAATGATCAAACTCACTCGACTTTTGCCAGCACTCGGGTTGATGCTGATGGTGGCAGCGCAGGGGGCTGATGCCCAGCGGCGCGGCGGGGGAGGCCGTGGCGGAGGAATGCGCGGCGGTGGAGGAATGCGCGGTGGCGGCGGGTTCGGCGGTGGCATGCGCGCCTCGGCGCGTCCTTCGGTCAGCCGGCCGTCCGGCGGTGGGCTCGGTGGTGGCTTCAACCGCGGAAGCATCGGCGGCGGGAATCGGCCGTCGGTTGGCAACCCGGGCAACATCGGCAATCGGACCGATATCGGAAACCGCGGCAACATCGGGAATCGAACGGACATCGGGAACCGCACGAACATCGGCAACCGAACCAACATCGGGAACGATGTGAACTTCAACGACATCGACGTCAACCATAGCAACGGTTGGGATTGGGACGATCATTACGACGGTTGCTGCGGTTGGGGTTGGGGTGCGGCGGCCGCGGGCGCGGCGGTCGGCGCGGCGGTCACTGCGGCGGCGATCGGTAGCACCGTGTACACGCTGCCGGCGGGTTGCGTCACGACCGTCGTGAACGGCGTCGCGTACGACAACTGCGGCGGCGTGTGGTACATGCCGCAGTTCAACGGAACGTCGACGAGCTACGTGGTGGTCGAGAGTCCACAGTAGCGACCCAACTCGCATGTCGTCGCCGTTACCGCGACAAAAGACGACCCGGCCAGTCCAGCGGCCGGGTCGTCTTTTCGTGTCGCTATTACCGGCCGTCGCCACGTGGCATGAAGGCCGGCGCGACGGTATTCACGCAGGCGGTTGGCGGCGCCTGGTCCGGACGCTGGAGGAAAGACTGGATGATGGTCGCGGCGCACGCCATGACCGTGTTGCGCGCGAACGCAACGTGTCCGACGCGGGCAAAGTGAACGCGCTGCGATCGGGACAGCAGCCGCGCCGTGCTGTCGGCGAGTGCGGCAGGAGTCTGCGCATCGTAGCCCGAGGAGATGAGCAGCGTTGGAATGTCGCTGCGCACGGGCGCGCTGGCCTTTGGTCCGTCGTACGGAACTCCGAGCGCGTCGCACAATTGGCGATTCGTCGCCAATGGCTCGCCGTTCGGCCGATCGCCGCACAGCGTGATCCAATACGTGAGCGGCACGGCTTGCCAGGTAGCGGTCTGCAGCGCCGGATCCACGGCGGCCGCGATCACGACGCGCGGAGACAGGTCGTCGCGCAGCGTGTCGCGTCCGACGAACTGCGTGATGATGCGCGGAATGTTCGCGAGCACGTCCTCCGAGCCGGCGGAGATGCCCAACACGCTGAGGATCGTCGGGCCGCTGACTTCGAGCGTCCGCCAGTCGCCAGTGCCGGGCGCGATCACGGTCTTCCGAATCGACGTCGCGCTCGACAGGCTCGCCACCGCGTCGGTCAAGTCTTGATACTGCGTCGCGCAGAACGAATCGGTGCGACAGTCGACGACGACCTGCTGCACGATCGCGCGACCAGCCGTGGCGACGAACGCCGAGTCGAGGAGCTGCGTCGCGTCGGGCGGCGCCACCGCATCGAGAATCGATGCTTCGACCATCGTCGGGTGGGCGTCCATGAAGCGAAGCGCGTAGTGCGAGCCATACGACACGCCGAACAGCACGAGCTTCTCGTAATGCAGCGCCTTGCCGACGTCGGCGATGTCCTCGATCACCTCGCGCGTGGTGAAGTTCGCCGGATCGACACCGTGCTTCTTCAAGTCCGCGTACCGTTTGCCCAGGGAATCGCCGAGCGGCGCGATGGCCAGCGAGCGCGGATTGCGCGGCCGGAAGAGGATCGTGCCGAGCTCCGGCGATGCGCGATCGAAGACTGGCGAATGGCCGCGGGGCTCGAAGGCGATGATCGGTCGCTCGCGCAGCATGAGCTGGCCAGTCGTCGTGCGAAGGAAGACTTTCTGGAGTCCTTCGATCGACGACTCGCCCGGGCCGCCGGCGAGAAAGAGGAGCGGGGTTCCGGTGGCTCCCGGCATGGCGTACACGACGACGGGAAGTACGACCGACTGCAGGCTCGCGTCGTTCGGCGCTCGCCGATTCTGCGGAACGACGATCGTCCCGCAGCGCACCGCGGTTGGTGGAATTCCAGGAACGGACCCCGCGCCAAACGTGCTGTTGCACGGCAACGGCTGAAAGCGTGGCTCCGTGCCGGCGGTCGTCTGCGCGCCGCCGACGCGCGCTCCGTATGCGAAAACAGACACGAGCAATGCGACTCGCGCTGTCGAGGCTGTATCACGTCTCGACCACATCGTTCCCTCACAGCTTTGGGCGGCGCGCGACTCGAGCGCGAGAGTCGCGATCGAGCCGTGCACACGCCGTCACGCTCAACCTCAGACGCGTTACGAGGGCCGTGTATTGGGCGTAGAGCCTACGCCGGAGCGCCCATCACCATTCGTCCAATGACGACGCGCTCTAACGATTGGCACCTTGCGTTCGAGACGCGTGATCGCGGGGCGATCGGGTCGCCGCGCGTGACCACGCACCGACGTTCGAGTGAGGGAGTGACGATATGCGGTTGACGCAGAGGGTTATAGCAGAACGACCGAACAACCGAGGCGCGATCATCTCGCGACTGCTTGCGGCCGCAGCCGCGGTGACGCTGGCGATGCCGGCGGGAGCCGGGGCGCAGGATCAGCCCCAGCAGCCGCAACCACAGCAGCCGACGTTGTCGCATCCGCAGGGTGAAGCGGCGAAAGTGAGCGGCTGGATCATCAGCCGGCGCGGCAACGATCTCCTGGTGCGTGACGAGACAACCCGCCAGCTCAGCATCGTGAGTGTCACGCAAGACACGAAGATCACGGAGAAGGCGGGCGTGCTCGACATGGACCGCAAAGCGCGCGACGCGACTGAGCTGCTGCCCGGTCTGAAGGTCGAAGTGAAGGGCGCCGGTGGCGACAACGGCGAATTGGTCGCGACGAAGATCAGTTTCCACGGCCGGTCGCAGCGGATCGCGCAGGGCGTCGCGGCGGGTGAAGTCGATCTCAAGGCGATGCAGAAGCGCACCGCGGACAGCCTCGCCGACGTGACGGCGCGCGCCAAGGACACGCTCGAGGCGATGACCGCGCGCGCGCGCGACAGCCTGAACGCGCTCAACAAGGCGTTCAACGATCGCATCATGAACTTGGACAACTACGACACCCGCTTCGCGTCGAGCGTCAATTTCGCGACGAACAGCGCGGTGCTGAACGACGAAGCCAAGAAGACGATCGACGACATCGTCGCGCGAGCCTCGGACATGAACGGATACCTCTTCGAAGTCCTCGGCTACACGGACAACACCGGTTCGGTGATGTACAACCAAGCACTGAGCCGCCGCCGTGCCCAGGCCGTCGCCACGTATCTGGCGGAGCAGCATCACATCCAGCCGCGCTTCATCGCGACCCCGACGGGCCTCGGTGAGGAACGCCCGGTTGGCGACAACTCGAGCGCGGAAGGGCGCGCGATGAACCGCCGCGTCGAAGTGAAGTTGCTCGTCAACAAGGGCATCAAGCCCAATGGGCAATGATCTCGCGTGACGCGCGATCATCCTTCCTACACGCCGCCGCGGCGCTCGCCGCGGCGGTGGCACTCACCGGCTGTTACCACTCGACGCAGATGGCCGCAACCTGGTCCGATCCGTCCGCCCGCTCGCTTCGCTTTCAGCATCCGATCACGGTGTTCGTGACGACGAGCGAAACGATGCGGCGGTCGGTCGAGGACCGGATGGCGTCGAAGTTCACCAATGCGACGCCGGCGTATCGGGTGTTGACCACGATCGACTCGACGAACGGCGCCCAGGTTCGCCAGCAGCTCGCCGGCATGGGCTACGACGGCGCGATCATCATGCGCGTCGTCGACGTGACCGACAAGCTGACATACGTGCCCGGGTCGTACTGGTATGGAGGCCCGTACTACTCATTCGCCGGCTACTGGGGAACGGCGTGGGGATATCCCTACGATCCCGGCTACATCGCGCAGGATCGCATCGTCTCGATGGAAACGCAGATCTACGCGCTGGCGACGGACAAGCTGGTATATGCGGCGCGCAGCGAGACGACGAACCCGCGCTCGGTCAACAAGCTCGTCGACTCCGTCCTCCGGCACGTCATGGAGGAACTGCAGAAAGAGAAACTGATCGCCGGCACGACCTGCACCGCGCCAACGCAGTGCGGATCGCTGCCGGTGACGACTCGATAGATCACAGCGCGTCGGTCGTTCGGCTTGGAGTAGGTCGGTGTCGCCGGGCGGCCGCACGCGTCACGTGCGGCGGAGCGTTGCCGAAGGATCATCGCGGCCGCACGATGCACCGAAAGCCGATGTGTGACGTCGACGTGTCGACAGCCTCCGGCATGCGCGCCGCCGGTCGATAACGCTGGCAGTAATTCGGCGAACACAGGTGCGACCCACCCTTCAGCACCTTTCGCGGAATCTTGCTGTCCGGCATCGGCGGGTCGCCGACAGTGAGCAGCGGCGCGCCGCGCGGATTCAGCGGTGGCGGCGGGGCTTTGCCCGAATTGCCGCGGTGATAGGGGCGGTACCAATCGGCCGTCCACTCCCAGACGTTGCCGATGACGTCGTACAGCCCGTAGCCGTTCGGCGGGAAAATTCCGATCGGCGACGTCCCCTCCCAGCCGTCGACGAGTGTGTTCTCGTGCGGGAATCGTCCCTGCCAGGTGTTGGCCATCGGGCGTCCGTTCGGCATGAACTCGTCGCCCCACGCGTACGCGACGCCGTCGAGCCCACCGCGCGCCGCGAATTCCCACTCGGCTTCCGTCGGGAGCTCCTTGCCGTCCCACTGCGCGAATGCATCGGCGTCGTGGTACGTCACGTGAACGACGGGATGACTCGCCATGCCGACGACGTTGCTGCCTGGACCGCGCGGATGGCGCCAATCGGCGCCGCGCACGAAATGCCACCAGTTCGACACCGAATGCAGACTCACCGCGTGCGGCGGTCGCACGAAGACGAGAGAGCCCGGATGCATGAGCTCCGGTCGAACGCCAGGATAAAGCCTCGGGTCGGGCTGACGCTCGGCCGATGTCAGGTGTTGCGTCTCGCGGACGAACCGTTCGAACCGGGCGTTCGTCACCGGGTAGCGATCCATCCAGAATCCGCCGACGGTGACGCGGTGCGCCGGCGCTTCCTCGGGATAATGGTGGTCGGAGCCCATCGTGAAGCTTCCGCCGGGAATCCACACCATGTTCTCGAATGGCGGAGCGCCCGGAGGTGCTACGGGTTCAAAACGCGGCGCGGTGGTCGTGCCGGGAGCGGACATCTTGGCCTCCGCAAAAGTGGTTCAGCAGCCAGCTAGTTGGAGTGCGTCCGTGAGGCGGTCGACGGACACGGGTTTGACGAGGTGCAGATCGAATCCACTGGCGCGGACCCGCTCGGAGACCGTTGCCGATCCCCAGCCCGTCATGGCGACGAGCAGCGTGTCGCGCGTTGCTTCCATGGCGCGCATTCGTTCCGCCACGGCGTAGCCGTCGAGCAGCGGGAGCGACAGATCCAGAATCGCGACTTCGGGTTTGAACTCCGCCGCGCAGCGCAGCGCCTCGAGACCGTCGAAGGCGCAGCGCACGTCGTAGCCGAGGAGCGAGAGCACGAGACTGAGGCTCGTCACCGACGCGACGTGATCGTCGACGACGAGAACGCGACGACCGGCGCCCGATCCGGGGACGATCATGATGCCTCCCCGAGCCACTGTGCCTCGGCTTCAACGACGCGATTCGAGGGACGCCGGCGTCCAATGAGCCCGGCCAAGCGCAGGCGCGTCGCCGGCGTTTCGCGGCCCCACGGGCGACCGCGCTCCAGCCGCCAGCGTGGCCCCATGAGGTGGAAGAAATGCCGGTGATAGGGATCGTCGCGCAGGTGAACGACGCCACGGCCGCTCAACACGGTGGACGCCAGCCGTTGCACCCAGATGCGGAACTCGTGACGGTCGATCGGCATGTCCTTGATCAGGCACCACGAACGACACCGCTCAGCGTCCGGCGCGCGGCTCACGCGCGGCCCGGTCCGCTGCCGCCGAACGGGCATGTAGTCCATGGACCACTCGGCGACGACGGCGCGCGAATCGACTCGCTTCGGCGCGCCGAGCAGGAGCGACGGCGCGACCTGCGCGTTCACGCACGACACCGCGGGCGTCATCGGCGCGACGCGTGACAGGACGCGCTGCGCCGCATCAGCGGCCGCGTCGTCGATCAAATCGATCTTGTTGACGACGATGAGCGCGGCGAAGCTCAGTTGCTCGCGTAGGCGGTCCTGGCCGTCGAGATCGTTGGCGTGCATCGCGAGCGACATCGCGTCGATCACCGTGATCATACCGTCCAGGTAGTAGCCGGGCATGTAGCCATAGCCCAGCAGGCGTCGGGGATTGCTTGCCGCGGTGGTTTCGAAGACGACGTGATCCGGCGGATGACTCTGCTCGGACAACGCGGCGAGAACGGCCGACCCATCGTCGTCGCTCATCACGCACACGGAGCCGTTCTTCAGGAGTAGACGAGCTCCGTCACGCTGAGCGACGAGCGACGGGTCGACGGCCTTCTCGTCGGTGACGACGGCCGCGATCTGTTCCGTCGCCTCGGCGAGCAGATGACGGATGAGGGACGACTTGCCGACACCAGAGGCGCCGGCGACGATTGTCAGTGGAATTCGAGAATACTGATCGGACACGGTTTGGCCGCTCATGACTGCCTCGAAGCACTTCCGGCTTTCGGCATGTTCAGCGGTGAGCGCCACTATTCCTATTGGCCAAAGAGCCAATGCGTAGATGGCGGGGAAGTGCGCAAACTCGTGCCGTATGGAGAGCATGTCCGCGCCATCGTCGCATCTCGGCGCGACGAAGGCAGAGAATCCGCCGTTGCAAGTCCCGTGGTCGGAGCGCGAGCGCGCGACGCGTCTCGCGCTCGCCGGTGAGTTGGTTGCCGCCGTCACGCACGATCTGCGGCAACCGCTGACGGCCATCGAGATGAACCTGTCGGCGGCGCTGCTGTTCCTCAGCGACAGCGAGCCGCGCACCGATCGCGCGATCGAGGCGCTCGAGGAGATCTTTGCGCAGCAACGACGGATGTCGGAGGCCCTACAAGCACTCGAGGATCTCGTCGTCTGCCGCGAGCCGCGCCACGAACGGTGCGATCTCACGGCGCTCGCGCGCGAAGCGATCGCTCTCATCCGATCCGACCCGTCGATGCGCGACGTGCCGATCGAGCTGAGCGCGGGGTTGCAAATGCCGGCTGTCTCGGGGGACGCGACGCTGATTCGGCAAGCGCTGCTCAACGTGCTGCTCCACGCGATCGATGCGAGTGGAGGTCGGTCGGGCATGAGAGGGCCGATCCACGGCGCGATCACGAACCTCGAGGATGCGGTGGAAGCGGTGGTCAGCTATCCCAAATCGCTCGAAACGCCCGCCACGAGCACCGGACCCGGACTGACGTTGGCTCGGGCGGTCGCGGCGGCGCATGGCGCAACGATCAAGATCGACGACTCGTCGGAGTCGATGGTGCGAGTCCAGACGACCTGGCCGGCGTATGCAGGATGACGCACCGCTCGTAGCGGTCATCGATGACGACGCGGCGACCTGTCGCGCCGTCTCGCGGCTGCTCGACGCCGTCGGCTACCGCGTGAGGACGTACACGAATCCTCGCGACTACCTCGACGAGCTCGACGTCGCGCCGCCGATCTGCGTGCTCGTGGACATCCTGATGCCGGAGGTCGACGGGTTGGCGCTGCTCCGGGAAATGCGGCACGCCGGCAGCGACGTGCCCGCCGTGTTCATGACGGGGACCGGCCACGTGCCGACCGTCGTCGAGGCGATGAAAGAAGGCGCGCTCGATCTCCTGTCGAAACCGTTCACCGCTGACGCGCTCTGCGCGGCGATCGCGCGCGCCACCGACTCGTCACGCCGCGTAACGGGCGAGCGGCGCGACCTGGTCGACCTCTGGCGGCAGGTCGAGAAGCTGACGCCGCGAGAAGCGGAAGTTGCGGCACTGGTCGCGTGCGGTTTGCTCAACAAACACGTTGCGATGCGCATCGGTACCAAAGAAAAAACGGTCAAGGTCCACCGGGGTCGGGTGATGCAGAAACTGCAAGCATCGTCCTTGGCCGAGCTCGTTCGCATGGTCGACCGGCTGCTCTTCGAGCCGCTGCCATTCGTCAAGCTCGACGGTGTCGAGGCGCGGCGGCCGCGCGCGGCCGAGATCATCACCGATGTGATCGCGCGCGAGCGCTTGCAGAAGCAGGCGTAGGTGGGCCGTTCGGCCCCTGTGGACCAACAGGCAATCCCTCGGGCCGGCTAATTGGCGGTAGCATCCAGACACCACCCGGAGAGACACCCGCCATGCAGCAACAGGGGATGCACGCAACGTGGCCGCTGCCAGCCGACGAGCTCAGACCGGCGCTGGAACTTGCCGGTGCGCTCGCCAAGGCCGACATGATGGTTCTGTTGCTCCACGACGAGATCGCCGGCGTCATCGTCCCCGCGGCGGCGCAGGGGCTCACCGACGCGCAAGCGGCACTGCTCGGCTGCCATCGGCTCGGTGAAGACGCCTTCGGGTTGGCGCTGACGCAACGGCGCCGAATCGTCGTCCGCGACGTGCCGCGCCGGGAGAAGAATCTGGCCGACATGGCGCGCTCGGTCGGCTTCCGCACTTTGGAGATCATCCCACTCATCGGCCTCAACGACGAGATCGTCGGCGAGATCGTGATGATGTACCGGCGCGCGCGCTGCTCGAGCCGCAAGATGTTCAAGCTCATCGAGCACTGCGCGCGGTTGGTGGTGATGACCGTGCAGCACGCGCGCCGGGCCGTCGAGGCCGAGCGGGCGCGGGAAGCAGCCGAGCAGGTGGGCCGCGCGAAGATTCAGTTTCTCGCGCGCATGAGTCACGAGCTGCGAACGCCGCTGCAGTCGATCGCCGGATACATCGATCTGCTTCGCGTCGGCGGCCGGGACTCGCTCACGCCGGAGCAAGCACGCATGCTCGCCCGCGTGCACGACAGCGAGGAGATCCTCGTCCACGTGATCGATGATCTGATCACCTTCTCACGTCTCGAGGCGGGCCACATCGTGTACCACATCGCGCCGGTGGCCGCCGACGAGGTCATCCGCATCACGCAGTCGGTCGTTGCCCCGCTCGCCCTCGGCCACGGCATTCGCCTCGAGGCCGACGCGTGCAACGGAATCTTCGTTTCCGCCGATGGCGACAAGTTGAAGCAGATACTCGTCAACCTCGCGGCAAACGCGGTCAAGTTCACGAAAGGCGGCTTGGTCCGAATCACGTGTGTCGCGCAGCAGGACTCGGTCTGCTTCGACGTGGCCGACAATGGACCGGGCATCGCCCAGGACAAGCTGCGGCAGATTTTCGAGCCTTACGTGCAGCTGAATGGGCCGTTACTCGATCGTTACGGAGGAACGGGTCTCGGTCTGGCAATCAGCCGGGAGTTCGCGGCGGGAATGCGCGGCGAGCTGACCGTGCGAAGCGAAGTAGGGAAGGGCTCGGTGTTTTCTTTGACACTTCCGCGCGCCAGCGTTCGCGAGGCGCCGCAAGTGCGGACGCGGTCCCGTGACGACCAGCCCCCCGCGGTCGCCTGAGAGCGGCGCGATGCAGGCGCGACGCCGTCTGCCGTGCAGCGTCCTCGTGGCCGACGATCACGATGATGTGCGCGAGGCCGTTCGTCTCGTCCTCGAATACTTCGGGTTTGCGGTTCACACGGCGGCGACGGGGCTCGACGCGCTGGCCATCGCCCAGGCCACGCGGCCGCGCATTCTGCTGTTGGATATGGTCTTGCCGGCGATCGACGGCGAGCAGCTCGCGCGCATGCTGCGCGCCGACCCCATGACACGCGAGGCAGCGCTCATCGCGACGTCCGCGTCGCATTCACTGCGCGCCGCGGCGATGAGCGCCGGGTGCGACACGTTCGTGGGGAAACCGATTCCACCGATGCGCTTGATCTCGACTGTGAGGTACTACGCACGACATCCGCGCTCGAGGTACGACTTTGATCCTATAGAGCCAAGCGGCCCCTTCGCGACACCATTGGCGACGCCAACTCCTCAGCATGCCACACATCAAGCCGACCCACGACTTCGCCCCCCCGTTGACCCCGCGGCTGACCGCGACTCTGCCGTCAGCGTCGAGGGCGACGCGTCTCAGCCGGACGGCGTGGTCATCATCGCCGACAGTGCTGATCGTTGACGACCACGATGACAGCCGCACGGTAGGCCGCCTCGTGCTCGAGAGCCGTGGGTTTCATGTCATCGAAGCGGCGGACGGCACGGAGGGGCTGCACAAAGCGCTGACCGAGCGCCCGAGCGTCGTGTTGCTGGACATCGTGCTGCCGGGGCTCGACGGCTGGGAGATCGCTCGTCGCATTCGCGCCGACGCGACGACGTGCAACATGGTCATCATCGCCGTCACCGCGCTCGCCGGCATCGAGGATCGGCATCGCTCGTACATGGCCGGGTGCGACAGCGTGCTCACCAAGCCGGTGCCGCCGTCGACGATGCTCGCGGTGATCAATCAGTACGTCAGCGCGCACCTCGTGCCCGAGACGGTGGTGGCGCGCGTCTACGCCGACGTGGCGCCCGCGCCCTAGTCGTCCAGGTCGTCTTGCGCGACGGCGACCTCGCCGCTCGTCGAGGCCGGATCCTTGATCCCGGCGAGAAGATCGTACATTCGCACCAGCTCGGGCACCGACTCGGCGTGCATCTTCGTCATGACGCGCGCGCGGTGGACTTTGATCGTCTTCTCGGTCGTGCCGAGCATCGCGGCGATCTGCTTGTTCAACCGGCCGGTCACGACGAGGCGGAACACCTCCTCCTCTCGTCGCGTCAACAGTCCGACGCGACGACGCAGCTCGGTGAGAATGGCGTTTCGCGAGCGATCGCGTCGCGCCAGATCAGCGGCGTGATTCAGCGACGCCAGGAGCGTCGATTCGTCGCACGGCTTCTCGAGGAAATCCACGGCGCCGTCACGAAGCGCGCGCACGGAGGTCGGAACGTCACCGTGTCCCGACAGGAAGACGGTCGGGATCCGAACCCCTCGCTCGACCAGCGCGTGCTGGAGGGTCAGGCCGTCGACCTCAGGCATTCTGAGATCGAGCAACAGCATCTCCGGCTCATAGGCGCCGAGCGACGACAGCAGGTCCTTGGCGGAATGGAAGGCGGTTACGGCATAGCCGTGCATGGTAAGCAGCCGTGAAAGCGCGCGAAGGACTGCCGCGTCGTCGTCGACGAGAGCAATCCGCCAGGGCCCTCCCGCATCGTGGAAATCGAGTGACATGCGATGTTCCCATCCCCAAGGGCAATTGCGACCACCCGGAATGCGCCGCTGCTTTCCGCGGGGCCCATCAAAACCACGACGATCACGCGCACTGGCTACTTCGAAGGTTCCTCGTAGTGCCGCGAAATGCACGACTCTAAACAGCCTTTGTCGAATGCGATTTCGAGGCACTTTGGACCATTAGACTAAAGTCCAATCTCGAGATCTTCGCGGCGTTCCGCCTTCAATTAGCCTCTGATGAACGCCGAGGCAAGTCGCCGCGTCGTTACGCTGACGGATCCCTTACACTTTATGCAAAGAAAGCCCGCGCCGTGCGTCCGCGCGCGGCCGAGTCAACGCCGGCCGACGCAACCGGGAAACCGCAGCGCGGCGATACGCGTCGAATAGCTCGTCGCGCCGCGCATCAGATAATCCCCGACGTACCAGATCGTACAATCATCGCTCGGGTCGACCGCGGTTTGCGTGTAGTCCTGCCAGCGAAGCGTGTTCGTTTGCGCCGCTTCGCCCATCGCCAGCACGGTTTCGCGAGTCGTGAGACGACCTGGAGGATCGGAGGTGAAGCGCCCCGCGAAGCGCTGACCGGCAAATTCGCCGGGCCCGCCGTACGAGTATCCGATTCCGATATTCCCGGCGCGATCCATCGCCGGGCTCGCCATCCAACGAAAGGCGCTGTCCGGTGCATACGTGCCCTGCTGGAAAAGATTGACTCGACCACGCCGGTCGAGCCGAAGCTCGTACCAGCGCACGCCGCCGCCACCGACGGCGGTGTTCACCGAATGCACGGCGACGATCGCTTGGTGGCCGTTTACCGGCCGATAGACGACCCGCGCCATCAACTTGTCGCCCTGCGCGTCGAGCCGCTGCTCGGTGCCCGCCTGCGGCACACACTTCGTGAGCTGGCCACCACAGAGATACTCGTAGGGCGCGACCGCAATGGTGTGCGGGCCGTCCACCTTCGTCTTCGTCGGGTCTTTCCAATCGACGTGAAAGGTCCAGTACAACAGCACGCTGTCTCCAAGCACGTGCTCGAGTTGCCTGCCGCCGGCCGCCAGCATGATGTTCGGCGTTCCGGCCGGCGGTGGCGTGGTGCCGTCGAGGTCCGTGTTGTTGAGGAAATTCACGCCATCGATCACCACGCACTGCTCTCGCGCTTCGCCGCCGACGAGCATCTTCGCGCGCTCGGCGACGCAAGCGTGCTTCTGAATCACCTCGTCGCCGGTGCTGGTCGGGACGTAGTATCCGTCGGGCCACACCGCGGGCCGCGGGTAGTCGGGAAATAACGGCCGCACGAATTCGTATCGGTAGTAGGCGCCGAGTGGATCGGGTCCGACGCTCAGCGCATAGCACATCGCGTAGACACCGGTCGGCGGTTGAGGCGCACGCTGCCGTGTCGTGTCGCGCGGCCCCGCGACGGAATCTGGGCGTGGCGGTGGCGGCTGAACGAGCGTCGCGGCGGCGCCGGGCTGACCGCTCACGCCACGCACGCTCAGGCGCGGCATCTCACCACCGCGTTGCGGGCCGCGTTCGTCCGATTGATCGGTGATCCGTGAGAAGATCGGCATGAGGATCAGCCAGCGATCCGCGAGCTGATCGTAGCGGACGACGGCATCGCCGTTGTTTCGCGCCTCGCACGGCCCCCCGAAGCCTTTGAAAACGTTGCGCGTTTCTACCGGGCCGTAGAGCACTCGGCCCGTGGTGTCAAAACGCGACCCCTTCTTCGTGAAGATCGCCGTTCGCGAGTTCACGATTTGCACGATGTGGTCGCGCCCGACGGCGAGGGAATTGTCCGATGGATTCCGGAGCGTCGCGCTTCCTTGCGGGCCATTGAAGCCGAATCCCAGGCCATCGAAGCTCGCCACCGGTTGCAGTGGTGGACGCGTACCCGGCGACGTCTGCTCGACATTCTCCCCGGTGGCGACCTTCAAACGTGCTTTATACGCGAGAGTGGGACTCGTTGTCGAACGCTCGATCGTGACCAGCGGGGCCGAGCGATCGTGCGCGACGGCGCGTCGGACCTGAACGTGAGGCGGGTGCGCCGCGCCGCCGATGGCTCGGCCGCTCGACGCCGGCAATGCGACGGCGGCGAACCAGAGCGCCGCGCCATTTCGATGCAGTACGCGCATTCGCTGACCGATACGAAACGGTTACTGGGACGATGCCACGCGATGCCGGTCCACCCACCACGGCAGCAGCGTCAGGGGCCAACCGATGAGCGCTCCCCAGGCGAGAGCGTTGGGCGTCGGCGGCGGAGGGCTCACCAGGCTTGCGACATACATCACGACGAGCAGCACCACGAGGCTCGCGAATCCGAATCGTCCAATGTGATCGCGTGCCGCCGTCGTCCGCGCGTATATTGCCGCGCCGGCGAGGAACACCGCGCTCTCGATGGCGATGGTGATCATCGGTTGTCGCCACAATCCGAGCCCCTCGCGCGCCGAGCCTGACGGCGTCAGTGGCAAATCGGGGATGTGGACGACCCAGTCGAGCAGCCAATGGCTTGGCACGAGCAAGGCTACGACGAGTGCGCCGCGCCGATCCCGCGTCGCGGCCGCGTAAAGGATCCCGAGCAACGCCCCCCACAACAAGTCCATGAGCAAACTGTGTGACCACGGGTAGCTCACGAACTCCAGATTGAGGAACGGATTACCCGTGGGTGCGATTCGAACCTCTTCGACGCCGGCAAGAAGGAGGATGGGCCACAGCATGTCCGCGAATTGCGCGGCCAGAAACGTCACGCCAAGCGACGTTCGCGGGGCCGCTCGCTTCGCGGCGAATGCCAAGCCGAAGTGTCCGATGAACACGTCGAGAAAGTACCATGCGGCGGCCGATTCCTGAAGAAGACTACGAAGAAAAAGAGCGAGGCGGCCGCGCCTTGCGGTCCCGTCGACGGAGGGGACAGACTTTCCACACCCACCATTGCCTTCCGCGGCGTCCGGCGGACCACCACCTCGCAACCCTTCCATGCGCCCATCGTTGATCGCTCTCGTCGCTGCCTTCGGTGTCGCGACCGCCTGCGCCCGGAACACGAACACACTCGAAGTCGAGTTCATCTCGACGCCGAGTCCGAGCCCGGTATTCTCGCCCGCGGTGCGCGTCGGCAACCTCCTTTTTCTCTCGGGACAGATCGGCACCGACAGCGCCAATCGCCTCGTGCCCGGCGGCCTTCAGACGGAGGCGCGCCAGGCGCTCAACAACATCAAACGCGTTCTCGAGCAAAATGGCTCGTCGATGGACCGGGTGGTGAAGTGCACCGTCTTCCTCGCCGACATCAAAGAGTGGCAGGACTTCAACGAGATCTACGTGACCTATTTCCGCGCCAGAAAACCGGCCCGCAGCGCGATGGCCGCCAGCGGGTTGGCACTCGGCGCTCGCGTGGAGATCGAGTGCATCGGCGTGACGAGCTAGCGCCGCGCCGAGTTCAGCTCGAGTAGTACGCCGCGTTCTCGTCGATGTAGCCTTTCGTCAGATCGCACCCGAACGCCGTCGCCGACGCAGCTCCCACGCCGAGCGATACCTCGAGATCGACGACCTCACGTTCCAACGTCTCGCGGACCGTCGCATCGTCGAAATCCACGCGCGATCCGCCGCGAACGACCGCGTGGCCATTGATCGACGCGTCGGTCGTCTTGGGATCGATGGTGCAATCGAAGCACTTGCCTATTGCCATCAACAGGCGGCCGACGTTGGGATCGGCGCCGTGGACCATCGTCTTCACGAGGGGCGAATTGACGAGCGACTTCGCGATGCGTCGTGCTTCGTCGTCGTTGGCCGCGCCGCTCACCCGCGCGCGAATCAAGTGCTCGGCCCCTTCGCCGTCTCGCGCCAAGACTTCCGTCATCCGCACGCACCCGGCGACGAGGGTATCAAAGAATGCTCGTTCCTCCACGCGGCCGGCGCGACCATTGGCGAGGATGGCGCACGTGTCGGAGGTGCTGGTGTCGCTGTCGACGGAAAGCATGTTGAACGAGACGTGCACGGCGTCGCGCAACATGCGGTCGAGCGCCTGACGCTCGATTGCCGCGTCGGTGAAGATGTAGGCGAGCATCGTGGCCATGTTCGGCTCGATCATCCCGGAGCCCTTTGCCACCCAGGTGATCGTCGTGTCGCCGACCCGCGCCGACAGTGCTTTGGGGTGCGTATCCGTCGTCATGATGCCCGCCGCGCCGACGAGCGGATCCGACTGCAGATCCGCCGACATGCCCACCAGCCCCGCCTCGATTTTCTCGATTGGAAGCCGGCGCCCGATGACGCCCGTCGAGCTCACCAACACGTGGTCCGGGTTTGTGCCGAGCTCCTTGGCGGCCGCGGTTGCCATGCGGCGCGCATTGGCCAGACCCTCGGGCCCCGTCGCCACGTTACTCACTTTGCTGTTCGCGACGATCGCTCGCAGCACGCCGCCTTTGATCGTCTCGCGGCCGAGGATCACCGGTGCGCCGGGGAACTGGTTGCGGGTGAAAACCGCCGCCGCGACGGCGTCCGTGTCGCTCGCAAAAAGAGCGAGATCCTTGCCGTCCGCTTTGAGGCCGCAGTTCCGGCTAGCGCAGCGAAACCCGCGCGGGAACGCGGGTGCGTCGTCGAAGTGCATGACCGTGAGAGAAGAGTTGGGTCCGTATGGCGAAGCCCGTAAGATAGAGTATCGTAGGCATCGTCCACCAACCGACGGCGCTGGAGATCTCGGCCCATGTTGACGAAGTCGTTTCTCGACGAATACGCCCGGTACCGCGCGACGGCCGAGAAGGCCATGGCGCAGGTGCCCGACGACGCACTGAATCGCACCATCGGAGCTGATGGCAACTCGATCGCCACGCTCGTCCGGCACATCAGCGGTAACATGATCTCGCGGTTCACCGACTTTCTGGCGAGCGACGGCGAAAAGCCCTGGCGAGACCGCGACGGTGAGTTCGAAACCGGGCCGTTCTCGCGTCAGGAGATCGACGAGGCGTGGAGTCGCGGCTGGGAGGTCCTGAATCGCGAGGTGGGCCGACTCCGCGATGAGGATCTCGCGCGTACGGTGACGATTCGCGGCCAGTCGATGACCGTCCACGAAGCGCTCGTCCGAAACGTGGCCCACGTCGCCATGCACATCGGGCAGATCATCCTCTTGGCACGTGCATCCGCCGGCGCTGATTGGAAGACGCTGAGCATTCCGCGCGGACAGTCGCGCCAATTCAACGAGCAGGTGGCGCGAGGGCATCCGGCGCGATGAGCGTTGTCGTCGAAGCGTGCGTCGAGGGCCTCGCCTACGCGCAGGCCGCCGCGCGCGGCGGCGCCGATCGGCTCGAGTTGTGCGCCGATCTTGCCGTCGGTGGCACGACACCGTCCGTTGAGGTCATTCGAGCAGTCAAGGGACGCGTGTTCATTCCCGTCTTCGTCATGGCGCGTCCGCGCGGCGGGCCGTTCGTGTACGATGACGCCGAGATCGAGGCCACGCATCGCGACATCCAGAACGTCATTGCGGCGGGGGCGGACGGCGTGGTTGTCGGCGCCCTGACGCCGGCGAACGAGATCGACGTACCGAGATTAAAGGGATTCGTCGCTCGCGCCGGCGGCCTGCCCGTGACCTTTCACCGCGCGTTCGATCAGGTTGCCGACCCCGCTCGCGCACTCGAGACGCTGGTCGACATCGGCGTTAAGCGGGTGCTGACGGCGGGCGGGCAGGGCACCGCGCTCGACGGCGCTAGCGTCCTCGAGTCGCTCGTCGCGCAGGCGGGCAACCGGATCGTCGTCATGGCCGGCGGAAAGGTCCGAGGACACAACGCGCGCGAGCTGATCGCGCGGACAGGCGTTCGTGAGCTGCACGCGCGTTGCGAGAAGAACGCGGCGCAAATCGCCGAGATCGTCGACGTCGTGCGGCACGAAGGCTAGGGTCGCGGGACACAAACCGAGTTCCATCGCTCACTCCAAACAGCAGGGCGGCGCCATGTCAAAGGGAAGAATGCGATCATCGCTCCTCGCTTCCGTCGTCGTTCTGTCCGGGGCCTGCTCCGGCGATTCACCTTCACCTGCGATGTCACCGGCAGGACCTTCGTTCGCGAAGCAAGTCACCGACGTGATCCCGGTGTCGACGCTCGACGAGCTGTACGCGGCCGTGAACAATCCTGCGAACATCGGCAAGCATGTCGTCGTCGCTCCAGGCGTCTACACGCTCGACGGCACTCGCAGCCACGGCGGCCGGATCGAACTACAGCAGGACATGACCCTCACCGGTCAACCCGGCCATCAGGATGAAGTCATCATCGACGGGTCGAAGCTGTCCGCAGCGGCGCTCACGGACGGTACGCTCACCACCGGCGCGGTCCGGATGGGCCGGGGGAGCAACACCGTCGAATGGCTCACCGTTCGAAATGTCGTCAACGGCCCGTCCGCAATCAGCACCGATCTCGTGCTCCCGGGCGCGACAACGGTAACGATCGCCCACGTCATCGCCAGCGGAAGCGCGCACGGATTCGACATCCGAAATGTCGGTGCTGCCGCTGCGGGGCGTTCGCTCGAGGTCGTGCTGACCGACAACGAGCTTTCGGACAACGTGATTGGCGTCGGACAGGGAATGAGAATAGGTAACCTTCCCGGCGCGAACGGTGCGCACATCCACGCGACGCTGAACGGGAACTACGCGCACGGGAATATCGCCGGCTGTATCGCGGCCAACCAAGGCACGGTGTCGTCGACCGTCGAGATCGAATCGAAGGGCGATCGCTTCGACGACAATGGCAACGGAGTAGTCTTACTCGGCGGGTTTTCCACCGCCACGGCCGTCGCGCGCGGCAACCTCACGCGCTTCTCGGCGCAGACGAGTCAATTCAATCACAACACCGGGCCGCTCGGCGCAGCCTTTCCGGCGCGATTCGGTATCGGTGCGTACGGCGGCACCAGCACGACGGCCATGGCGGCCAACGACAACACCGTCCAGCTGGAGTTGCACAGCGTCAAGATCAGCGATAACGGCGGTCCCGACGTCGCAGCCTGGGGCGCGATCAGCTCGACGCTTCAACCTGCGGGAACGGGCAACGTTGCCGCGATTACGCTGCAGGGATCATCCAAGAAAGCCACGGTCGCCCCGACAAACAGCTCACCAGCCGAGCCGGGCGGAACGAATCGGGTGACGATCGTCCGCTAGTCTACGGCTTCGGCCAGCGATTGTTCGTGCGATCGATGTCGGGCAGGGCACCCTGCGGATCGATCTCGACCGCCCGTACCACGGCGTTGCCAGGAACGCGATACACGAAATGGTCGCCGAGATTCCACATCTCCACGGGAAGCCGGACGTCGCGAGCCGGCGCATTGGGGAAGGTGATCCGGAGCGTTGTCGGCATGACCATTGTTCCGCGGTTGCTCAGGTAGATGCTCGTCACTCCGTCTGACGCACGCGCCACCGAATCGACGGCCTGATCCAGCCGCGCCGTCGTGAAGATCCAGTCGCGCCAGAACCAATCGAGCTCCATTCCAGACTGGTCACGCATGATGCGGAAAAAGTCCGCGGGCGTCGGGTGCTTGAACGCCCACGCCCGGATGTATTCGCGGAATGCGCCGTCGAAACGATCCTTCCCGAGCACCTCGTAGCGGAGAAGCTGCATCATCAGCGCCGGTTTCTGGTAACCGCCCCAGAACAGATCGCGTACCTCCACCGGCTTCTCGATCAGTGGCTGTTCGTTCCCGGGTTTCGCGTGCTCGGCGTACAGGTGCAGCGGATGCACTTCGATCGTGTCACCATACGGCGCGCCGGCGAAGTACCGCGCCGCGTTGGCGAGATCGATGAAGGTGTTGAATCCTTCGTCCATCCACGGATAGAGCCGCTCGTTCGAGCCGACGACCATCGGGAACCATTGGTGGCCGAATTCGTGGGCGATGACCCATTGCTGGTCCTCACGCGTTGGGCTGTTCGGCGTGAAGGTGAGCATCGGATACTCCATGCCCTCGATCGGCCCCTCGACCGTCGTCGCATGTGACCAGGGATACGGAAACCATTGCTCTGAGAAATACTTGATCGCTTCCCGCCCCATGCGATTGACTTCCCGCCACTTGTCCGCGGTCGCCCGATAGAAACTTTCGATCAGAATTCCCTTATACCCACTGGCGTCCCACCGCAGATTCGGCGCGGTGGCGAAGGCGAAGTCCCGTACGTTGTGCGCGGTGTAGTGCCAAGCGCGGGTCGCCGGCCTCGCGCCGGCGGCCACCGGCGCGGGACGCGTCGTCTCAGGCTTGCCCGCTTCGTCGCCGCCGATGATCGCGATCGTCGTGTCCGATTGGCGCGCCAGCGCGAGGCGCTGCCGCTGCCTGGCGGTCAGCACCTGTTCGGGGTTCCGCAGCTCGCCAGTCGCCGCGACGATGTTGGCGTCGGGCACCGTGATCGTCACGTCGAAGTCGCCATACTCCAGATAGAACTCGCCGGCGCCGATGTACGGCTCGTGATTCCAGCCTTTCACGTCGTCATAGACGGCGACTCGCGGATACCACTGGGCGATTTCGTAGAGCGGCCCGTCGTGCCCCATGCGACCACCCGCCTGCGGGGGGACGACGAAGTGCCATTGGGCGCGAAGGTCAACGAAGCCGCCGGGCGGGATCGGTCGCTCCAGATCGACGCGAAGCGTTGTCCCGTACCGCGTTCGCTTGACCTCCTTGCCGCCGATCGTCATCGACTCGAGCCGCGGCGCGCCCTGATAACTCCCGCACGAGAAATCGAAGCTGGAGCCGAGAAAGACGAGCGGTGGTTGATTGAGCTGATTGGTCACGCTGTTCGGTTCGCAGAGGTTCTGCTCGACGAACAGCCAGAGATACGGCAGCGAGTCAGGCGAATGGTTGACGTAGTGGATCGTCTCGTCGCCGCGAAGCTCACTGGTTTCCGGAGATAGCGACGCGACGATTCGGTAGTCGGCGCGCTGCTGCCAGTACTTCGGTCCGGGTCGCCCTGAGCCGGTTCGATACTCGTTCGGCGTCGACAGGTTGAGCGGCCTGAAATGCGACGTGTCGGCGACGCCGGCCGCGGCCTGCGCGCGCGCGGTCTGAGCGATGATGAGTGCCGCCACGACGGGCGGCAGAATCAGGCTTCCAGTGCGAAGCATAGGAGCTCGGTCGTCCATGAAACGTGAATCAATTCGGCGTTTCCGCCGAACACCGGTGCGCATACGTTAGATCATCGCGTCGCGCCACGCGAGCACCCTTTCAGTCCTGACCAGTCGATGCCAACCCGTTCGTCGCGATTCAGGCACGCTCGCATCTACGCGACGACCGCGCGTGTGCTGGTCAGCTACGCGGGGATCCGCGCGCGGCGGCCTTTTCTGTCGGCCGACGACTACGCCGCGCGCCTCGTCGAACGCCACCGCGCGAACGCCCGACGCATTCGGGACGCGATCATTCGCGCCGGCGGTCTGTTCATCAAGGTCGGACAATTGATCAGCATCCTCTCCAACTTTCTTCCGCCGGAATTCCGACGGGAGCTGGAGGGGCTGCAGGACCGGCTCCCGCCGCGCCCTTACGACGAGATCGATGCTCGCATCCGAGCCGAGCTGGCTCGGCCGCCGGAGGAAGTATTCGCGGAGTTCGATGCGTCACCTGTCGCGACCGCGTCGCTGGCCCAGGTGCACGTCGCGCGGCTGGCATCGGGCCAGAGGGTCGCCGTAAAAGTGCAGCATGAACGAATCGAGGACGTCGCCCGCGCCGATCTCGTCGCCGTACGGCGGATCATCGCGCTCGTGCAACGGGTGACCGGACTCCGCGGCCTCGAAGCGTACCATCCCGAAATCAGCCAGATGATCGCCGAAGAGCTCGATTTTTCACGGGAGGCCCTGAACCTGGAGACAATCGCCAAACAGTTCGCCGGCGATTCGGGCGTTCGGTGCCCCGCTGTCATCCCTGACCTATGCACGCGTCGCCTGCTCGTCACCACATTCGTCGAAGGTACGAAGGTGACGGACTTCGCCGGACTGGCCGCGCGCGGCTTCAATCGTCGCGAAGTCGCCGAACGCGTGGTCACCGCGTATTGCCGGATGATCTTCGTCAACGGTGTCTATCACGCAGATCCGCATCCGGGCAACATCTTCGTCGCCGACGACGGGGCGATCGTCTTCGTGGATTTTGGAGCGGTGGGCGTGCTCGCGCCTCACATGCGCGAGGGCATACCGGAATTCTTCGAAGGCGTCATCCGCCGCGACGCGCGTCAGATCACCGAGGCCATTCGCACGATGGGTTTTGTGGCGCGCGATCCGAAGAGCACCGACGTCGCGCAGCGCGTCATCGACTACTTCCAACGGCGATTCTTCGAGGAGATGGCAAGCCAGTCTTGGGGTCTTGGGTCGCTCCAAGTGGACCTCAAGAGCCGCTTGGAGACGCTCGCGGATCTGCGCCGGCTCGATGTATCCTTCCGTCAATTGACGACGACGTTTCAAGTCCCGAAAGACTGGGTGCTCCTCGAGCGGACCCTGCTCCTGCTGATCGGTCTGTGCACCGAGCTCGATCCGACCTGGAATCCGCTCACCGTCATTCAACCGTACTTGGAGAAGGTCGTCTTCGCGGACGATCGCGACTGGGGGCATCTCTTGGCGACCGCACTCAAAGACATGGCACGCGCCGCGGCGACGTTGCCCGATCAGCTCACTCGTGTGCTCGATCGAACCAACAACGGCGACCTGCAGGTCCATGTCCCAGAAATCTCGAGGGCGGCGCGGTTGCTGTATGCCGGCGCGCATCAACTGATCTTCTCGATTCTGGCGACGGCGGCCGGCGTCCTCGCGTATCAGTCCTACGACCGCCAGCGCACGGCGGCGACGGTGATACTCGGTCTGCTCTCCCTTGCGGCGCTGGCCGCGGTGTTGTCGTCGATCCGAAAACACCGCGGCATCGACTAGCGACTCTTACTTGGGAAGCCCGTAGACGGCCGCCGCGTTCTCCCGCAGAACCATCCGCGCCAACGCCTGCGCGCGGTCGCGCGTGATCTCGCCGTCACGCATCATTCCGGTCAGCGCGATCCCGAGCGCCCGGCGGGCGGTATTCGACGCCACCCACGCGACCTGCTCCCACCCTTGCTCGATTCCGCCATCGAACGCATCCGTCCCGAACAGCACTTTCTCGGGATACTCGCCGAGCCATTGGCGCAGCACCGCGGCCAGCACCGTCGGCGACAGAATGTCGTCCATCATCGAGATGTCGGCGTAGACGTTCGGCTTCGCCAACAAGCCCTGCGTCTCGCCGACGAGCGGCCAGCCGCCGTGGACAATCACGAACTTCGTTCCGCGCAGCGTGGAATCATTGAACGCCGGCTCCAACAAATGCGGAGCGCTTCCGCGTGCCGAGTAGAATCCGCCGAATGTTTCGAGCACGTGGATCTGCACGGCGAGCTTCTGCCGTCCCGCCTCGCGAGCGATCGCCCGAAAGAGGTAATCCTCGAGTGTTTTGTACTCGGCGTGGGTCGGCACGCCGCCGCGAGCGTACTTGGCGTAGATGCGCTGCGCCCCAGCCGCATCGGGATCGTCGAAATCAAGCGGCCGAAGATACGCCGCCTCGAACTTGATCCCGACCGCGCCGCCTGCCCGCATCCGGGCCAGTGTCGGATTCACGACCGTCTTCACATAGTCGTCGAGCGTCGCGGGCAGCGCCTTGATGTTGAGGTCCTTCAAGTAACGGTCGAGGAGCCTCGACTCGCGTGGATAGAGCGGTCGCGTGTCGGGCGTTCGGCCGGCCTCGCCCTTGGTATCCAGGGGCAGCATCAACGGATCGACGAACGCCACCCAGCGAAATCGCGTTGGCGAAAGGCCTGTTCCCATGGCGATTCGGTTCGACATCATCACGTCGATGCCGGCTTGGTCCAGTGCCCATTCGGGAAATTTCTGCCCGCGGGTGCGCCGCGCGTCCTCGGCGGCGCCCTTGAGGGCCGTGTGGTAGGCCGGACCAGCGATCGTCGGCGCGATGCGATAGAGGGCATTCTGCGCCAGCCGCCAGATGGGATCGTCGGCCTTGAGCCGCGCCGGCATGTCGAAGCCCGGAATCCCATCCAGCGGCAACGCATCGAAGTCTGTGTCGGCCGGCGCGCCGGCGGCGACCGGCCGCATCGGATGCGCGTGACTATCGACGGCGCGAATCGACGTGATGTAGCGCGCGAGCGACGAATCGATCGGCGCTTGCGCGGATAGGTCATGGCTCGCCGCGGTGGTCAGGATGGCGAGCGTCGTGAGCGCACTACGTGCCGGCGGTATCATGGGCCAAAAAGGGAATTCAGATCGTTCGTCTCCGCAACCTCGCCTCCGGGCAGCACTCGGGCGACGCCTCGCGTAGAATCCAGTGATACCGATCCACCCGACTCTCGAAGCCCCCGTCCGGAGCCTGAATGATCTCACGGAAACCATCCGCGGTTCTCGCGGCGCTGCTCATCGCCCTTGCCTCAGCCTCGCTTCGCGCCCAGGAGAACTATGAGATCCAAGTCTACCCTTCGGAGACCATGCCGAAAGGCGTCACGATGTTCGAGCTGCATTCGAACTACACGCTGAAGGGCCTGGTCGCGTCTCCAGGTATTGTCGCCAGCAACCACGCGATCCACGAAACCGTCGAGATCACGCGCGGTCTCAACGACTGGTCGGAGCTCGGATTCTACTGGTTCACGGCCAAGCCGCAGGGATCGAACTTCCAATGGGTCGGCACCCACATCCGGCCGCGCTTCCGCGTCCCCGAGAGCTGGGGATGGCCGGTCGGGTTTAGCATCTCGCAGGAGATCGGCTATTCGCGCGCGCAATTCTCCGACGGCGACACATGGACGTATGAGCTGCGTCCCATCATCGACAAGCAGGTCGGACCCTGGTACCTGTCATTAAACCCGGTCCTCGGCAAGTCGCTACGTGGCGACCATGCCGCCGAGGCGTTCGATTTCACGCCGAACGTGGATCTGGGCTTCGACCTCACGAGCAAAGTCAACATCGCCGCCGAGTACTACGGATCGACGGGCACGATTCGCGAGACACTTCCCATTGCCGAGCAACAGCACATGCTCTTCGGCGCGGTCAACCTGGATTTCGGACCGGCGTGGGAATTCAACCTTGCTTACGGCACAGCCCTCACCGGAGCCGGCGATAAGAGTATTGTAAAGATGATACTCGGCCGCCGCGTCGGAGGACGAACGGCGGTCCACTAGGAGAATCAGTCCGACTTGAGCGTCGCCGCGGGATCCACGCTCGCGGCGCGCCACGCCGGAAGCATCGACGCGATGATTCCGGCGACGACGAGGCTCGCCGCCACAATCAACGCGGTCGACGGATCGTTCGGCGTTACGCCGTACAACAGCGACGCGATCAGCTTCCCGGCGAGCACGGCTAAGCCGATCCCGAGGAGCGCCCCGGCCACCACCACGCGCAAGCCGCCGATGACCACCAGACGCATGACATCGACCATGCGCGCCCCGAGCGCGATCCGCACGCCGAATTCGTGCACGCGCTGCTGGACACCATACGCCGTCGTGCTGTAAATGCCGACCACCGCAACGACGAGCGCCAGCACTCCAAACACCGAAAAAAGCGTCGCGCCAAGGCGCCAAGGCCGGTACTGCGGCTCCAGGTAGTCGTTCAGCCGCACGATCGACGGGATCCCGCCGGGAAACTCTTGCCGGATCAACGTCCGGATGGACGAGACGACCGAAGTCACCGCGCGTGGCTCGGCGCTCACGATCGCCACGCCCGCCGTCCAACCCTTCGCCTCCGACGGGAGATCGCTCAGGGGCAGGTAGTACATCGGCTTCGCGTCCTCGATCACGCTGCTCTCGCGGGCGTTCTGCACGACGCCGATGACCCGATAGCACGGTTCGCCGCGCTTGCCGAATCGCATGCATTCTCCCAGCGCCGGACGCCCGGGCCAGGCGAGCCGCGCCATCGCGTCGTTCACGATCACCGCGTGCTCGCCCGCTCCCGACGCACGAAAGTCCTCGCCGCGGAGCAATCGTATGCCGGTCGCCTCGAAGTACCCGGGTGAGATCGCCGTCCACGTCGGGTTGAATCCGCGGCGCGACGAATCCGTCTCGGTGAAGAAGGTCAACCAGCTGATGCTGTACATCGGTGGCGCGCCCGACAGCGCGACATGCCTCACCCCGGGGACGGCCGCGATTCGCGAGGCCAGAACGGAAAGTCGTGCGGGGAACGTGGAGTCGCTCGACCGCGACCGGTCATCGTAGCGAACCGTCGCCGAGATGACTCGTTGCGCGTCGAAGCCGAGATCGAGGTGCCGGACATTCGACAAGCTCTTCACGAACAGTCCAGCGCCGCAGAGCAGCAACGCCGACAGCGCCGCTTGCGAGACGACGAGCACGGAGCGGGCGCGCGACCCATGCGCGATGCCGCCTCGGGCCTTCAACACCGTGGTCACATCGGCCGCCGCGGCTTGCAGGGCTGGGATGAGACCGGCGGCGATCGCCGCGACCACCGCGACGCCAAGCGCGAACGAGACCACCCGACCATCTACGGGCGACGATGACCAGTGGACGTCAGGGAGGAGCAGTCGCCGGAGAAGCATTCCGGCGACATAGGCTACGACGAGCGCCGCGACACCGGCGGCAAGGGCAAGCAATAGCGTCTCGGCGAACAACAACCGCACCAACCGCGTCCGACTGATGCCGAGGGCGAGTCGAACCGCGATCTCACGCTGTCGTTGCACCGCCCGAGCGAGCAGCAGGTTGACGACGTTGGCGCAGGCGATGAGCAGCACGATCAGCGCCACACCGGCAAGCCGGATACCGATCTGAAGCTCTTGATCGCGCTTGCCCGGCCCTGCGGCCCGTATGATCGATCCGAAGCGAGCCACGGTCAGGGTGTCGCTGTACCACCCGAAGCCCGGGCGGCGCAGCACCGCGGTGATCCGTTGCTCGAGCTGCGCGTCGCTCGCGTGAGCTGCGGGGCGGAGCAGAATCTGAAACGCGTTGATGTTCGGACTCTTCCACCAGGGCGTTCGCTCCCCGCGGCCTGAACCTTCGAACGCAAGCGGGATCCAGATATCGGCTGCGTCGAGATCGATGCCGACGAAAGGATCGCGCAGCACGCCGACGACCGTGTATTTCGACCCGTCGACCACGATGGACTTTCCGATCGCGTCGCGTTCCCCGTTGAGTGCGCGCAGCCAGTACCGGTGGCTGACGACAGCAACCCGCTGCGGCCCTTCGAGCGCGTCCTCGGTTGCGTCGTACAGACGGCCGATCTCGGCGCGCGCGCCGGTGATGTCGAAGAGCGCGACACCGGCCTTGACGAGCTGCGCGTCGGTGCCGCTCTCGCCGAGACCGATCTTCGCCTTGAACGGCTGCGTGTACACTGCCGTCTTCGCTTCGTCGCCGACCTCGGAGCGGATCGCGGCGTACTGCGCGTACGAAAACCCAGGCCAGAATTGTGCGTCGGTACTGAAATGGTGGTACGTCCAGAGGCGGCGAAGGCCGCTGGGTTCGACGACGCCGGGCGGCATGCGCAGGAACACGGCGTTGAGGAACGTGAACATCGCCGCGTTCGCGCCGATGCCGAGCGCGAGCAGCAGGATGACGCCGGCGGCAAGGCCCGGTGAACGGCGGAGCGAGCGGAGGGCGTAGCGTACGTCCGTCCATGTTTCGGCGAAGTACTCGCGGCGTCGATGCCGCGCCGCCACTCGCTGATCGATCGACATGAGATCGCTCCGCACCTGATTGATGTCGCCGAACTCTGCCTCGGCGCGGCGGCGCGCTTCGTCGCGGGATGCGCCGAGCGCCGTGAGCTCTTCGATGCGCGATTCGAAATGGAATCGCAGCTCCTCGTCAACGTCCCGAACTATCGGCGGACGAATCAGCCGCAAATATCTGCGCCACGCCGGTGCTCGTTCGAGGTACGACACTGCTCGTCAGCGTGCCGGTTCGGGTGTTGCCGCGAGCACGCGCGCGACGGCAGCTACGTAGTCGTTCCAATTGGTCGTCTCACTCCGAACTGCGCGGCGTCCGGCCGTCGTGAGCCGATAGAACTTCGCGCGCTTGCCCGTGTCGGAGTTCCCCCATTCCGACTCGACCCATCCGCGCTCCTCCATGCGGTGCAGGGAAGTGTAGAGCGCGCCGTCGAGCACCTTGAACGTGCCGTCCGAGCCTTGATTGATGAATCGTGCAACGGCGTAGCCGTGCATCGGCCCCCACGTCAACGCGCGCAGCACGAGGACATCGAGCGTGCCT
>JADMIO011107680.1_pt1 | contig 99587 bp, 56 predicted proteins | sample 8958161 | NCBI WGS metagenome assembly JADMIO01 (sample SAMN16585339, study PRJNA669376) | soil metagenome | isolation source: Crop rotation soil | place: USA: Cullars Rotation, Alabama | collected 2011
GCCGCGACTTCAAGTCACGTGAATTCCAAGCTTCGGATCCCACTGTGCTGGAAAGGTTACGCTTGTCCGGGGTTGTTTCTAACTGAAAAAATTCGCTGAAAGATTCTAACTGAATGTCGAGTAAGTCAGGAGTTTCTGATAAATTTTTGATTTTACCGAAACTGATCCTGTTTTGAACTTTTGTTGAAGACATATGTAAGTTTAACCGGTTTTAATCTGAAAAAATTAGCTAAAGCACTGTAATTCAATAATAAAAATTATTCAATTAAGACATTTGGAAATAATGGCCATATCCCAAAATGCGATTTGCTAAGTAGCTGAAATTTAAAAAGGAATGCAAAAGTAAAACAATGTAAGTTAAGCGCAAAAACAATTTTTGTACCAAAAAAGTTAATGTGGAAAAAGTTGAAATTAACTGATTCGGTATAATGCGGATTCGTCAGCCGAAAATTATTTCTACGCTATGGCAATTCAACCGAAAAATAGCCTTCGGTGAGTTTTGCAGAATCAGCAGGATTGGTACTTTTTAAACCAACAAAGGCAAAATTACCCCTCACCCGCCGGCTGGTAGTATTATGCTCAAGTATATCCAACGTACCTGCATTTTTTATAGCATTAAAAGTATCAGTGTTAACTATAAACTGGGCCCGGCGTATAACAGAGTCAAAATTGTAGTTTCCCACTAAAACGGTGTCCGGAAAATATACTGTAACCGATTTGGTAGCCATGGAATCGGAACCACCGACTGCCGCTGCACCACTGCCGGCGACAGATCCAATATTAAATGCATTAAAAAGGGTATCGTTAATTTTTACATGAAAAGTATCGGTAGTAGCCGAGCCCGGTGTGACGGAAGAAGTATATGGCACATTGGTGAAAGAGCCGCCGGTAAATTTCCTTTGAGTTGTATCTCCGTGCCTGTAAACAGTAAATTCAAATGTACCATTGATACGTTTATTGGCTGTATCAATACTTGTTATTGATACAGTGCCTACTTTAATACCGGTATTTGAAGCACCTGAAGGCAAGGTATCGTTGCTGTAAAAACTTCCTTTAGCTATTGAGGTACTATCTGAATATTCAACTCCGCTGACAAAAGTGGTGTCGATAGAATAGATGCTGTACACGTGTACGCCTGAATCTATCAGACCTATATTTAATTCACGGCCATCAGTACTCAATGCTGAAATGGTGATAAGTGCGGGAACACCGCTTGTGTCGGCAGGAACAAATTTTGCGGTCACGCTGCCATTGGCTGTCCACTGCACACTATCTATGTCAGCCTCAAGCTTGCCGGGCAGCAGCGAATCAATATTAATATCAAAGGGAACCTGGTCAGTAATTTCCTTTTGGCACGACACAATACCGGCTAATACTATCAGCGACAATAATAAATACTTCATACTAACTTAATAAAAAGCGAATAAATTTTCGCAAATATAAAGCATTACCGTTGTTTAAAGAGAAATCAAATATATCCAACGGGCTGATAGTACTTAATGACAAACATTTGCCATCAACAAAACATGAAATATTCTAATGATATTTTACTGAAAAATATCCTTGTGTTAAGTTGAGTGAGTCTGCAGGGTTAAAAATAGATGAAGCATGAAAATAAAAATTCCCCCGGATTCTTTTGCTCGTAGTATCGTGCTGCAATATTTCAATTTTGCCAGAATCAGACTGAAATATTGCGAGGGAAGTATTATAAACACCGGAATAATCGGGAAGGCTAAACGTATATGTGCCAGGTACAACATTGGCAGAGAAAGCAATACCTAGTGTACGGGTAACCAGCGAATCAGAACCGCTAATATCTATTGAGTTGGCCGGGCTAATATAATCGGCGCTAATGCTATATGGCTCAAATAATGTGTCTTTGATTTTTACATGAAAAGTATCGGTAGCATTCGCATGAGGGAGCCGGTAGTCGGATCCATAATATAAGTTCGTGAATTTTCCTTTGGTTACAATTTTGTGAGATGAATCTGTCCTGCGGTAAACAACAAAGCTGAATGTACCGCTCACTGTTTTTTTTATTGTATCAATCTGTACTTCCACAGTACCGGATAAAGTGCTGTCTTGATTTTGATTGGTGGTGTACGCAACACCAAAGGAACTATCTGCAAAAGCGGCACCACTTGTCCTGGAACCGCCGGTTAAAGAATAAATGTGATGAAGGCCGGTATCGGTAACTATAATACTCAAGGTTCGGCCATCCGCCGATTTGCCTAAAATGGTAAGTTGCCTTGGCAAAAGTGGTGTAGCGATAGAAAAGCTTGCCTTATGATAGTTAGCTTTCCAATGAACACTATCTATATCGGCTTCAAAACTGCCTCCCGTATCAATTGGTATGAATAAACTATCCGGAAACGGGTTAAAAACAGTGTTTGTCAATTCTTTCTGACACGAAATAAACCCAACAAAAATAACCAGTAACAATACTAAATACTTCATAAGATACTTTTATACAATAAAATTTCCTGCAAAAATAAATTACGGATGTATTCATTTTCATTGCAAATTGATATTTAGTAGATTATGGTAAAGAATTAGTAAAAATGATAAAAGCAAGTGTTAAGGGTGAAGTGTGAGGGGTAAAGTAGGAAGAATGAGCTATGTGTCACTTCCTGAAAGCTACTTTGTGGTGCTTTGAGCCTTGGTGTCTTGGTGGTTCTAGTAACAAATGGTGAAAAAAGATGCCCAATGTGTATGCCGATGAAAGTAACCCGCCACGGCGGCACGATGAAGCTATGAAAGACAAATGCCTGTTTCCAACCTAAATAAATATTGAACAACTTCAAGGTTTTGGCTGTTTCAATCTAATTTATCTTTTTGTTTATCACCATTGCATTTACTTTGTGGCAATTTGTTTTGAATACATTAAATGAATAAACTTTTTCTGCTGCGCTGTCTTGCTGTTGTTGTGCTGCCAATGTCGTTTGCAACTTTTGGGTACAGCCAGCGGGTAATAAGGCCAACACGCCCTGGCGCAACAGGCTCGGAAGAGGTTTTGCAAACGGATGCACAAGGCAGAACAATACCTGCCCGGCCAGGACAAAGCGGCGGCAAAGATTCTTTAAAACACAGGGATAACAGCGAAGACTCTATCACCATTTATTACCGATACTACGATAGCACCCGCATACGTTATTTCGATTCGTCTGTGAGTGATTTTACCTTGCGATATCCTTTGCCTGCCAATTATATAACGCTTGGCAATTTTGGTTCTGCAACACGTTCACTGCTTTTTAGCCCCAATCTTCGCCCCGGTTTTGATGCTGGTTTTCATGCGTATGATATTTACAGGTTTCGCATCAGCGATACACGTTTTTTTCAGACTACAAGGCCATATACCGACATTGGCTACCTTATCGGCGGCAAGGGCGAGCAGATGATAAATGCAACGCATACGCAAAACATAAAGCCGAACTTTAACATGGCGCTACAATACAGGCTCATCAATTCTCCCGGCGAATACCAGAATCAAAATACCAACCACAACAGCTATCGCATAAACGGCAACTACCAAAGCCGTAATAAACGCTACACTGCTTACGGCATTTATCTTGTAAACAAACTAAACGCTTCGGAAAATGGCGGCGTGCAACGTGATACATTGCTGAGTGACTATCGCTATACGAATCGCTTTGTTATCCCAACGCGGCTTTCGGGAGACAGTAACCTGCTGCGAAACCCGTTTAACTCAAAAATTGTGACAGGTAATGTTTATGCGGAAAAAATATTCCTGCTGCGGCAGCAATATGATTTTGGACAAAGCGACTCGATGAAAGTGAATGACACGACTGTAATAAGGCTTTTCTATCCGCGTTTTAGGGTACAGCACACGTTTACTTCATCAAAGCAAACCTTTGAATTCAGAGACAATTTTACCGGCGGCAATAAACAGAGTTATTACAAAGCTTATTTTGATATTGACAGTTCGCTAATGATGGCAAACGTGCTGAACCGCGATACATGGAATGATATGCAGAACGACATCAGCATCATTTCTTTTCCTGAAAAAAACAACCTGAACCAGTATGCAAAGGCCGGTGTGACTCTGCAAAATATCCATGGAATAATTGCTGATACGCTGCGCAAAAATTACTACAATATTTTCCTGAACGGCGAGTATCGCAACAGAACACGAAATCAAAAATGGGACCTGGAGGCTGTAGGTAGTTTTTATGTAAACGGTTTCAATAGCGGCGATTATAATGTGCAGGCAGACCTTAAGAGATTCATAAGCAAAAAACTCGGTTACCTGCAGCTTGGGTTTCAAAATGTGAACAGGACACCATCTTACATTTATGGCAATATCAGCGGCTACCCTATAACGCAGGCTGCAGGCCTCAACAAAGAAAATACGACACGCATTTCTGCATCTCTTGCAAACGATGCAAAGGACTTTGCGCTGTCTGGTGATTATTACCTCGTAAGCAACTATACTTATTTTGACGGTTATTTTGCACCAAAGCAGGAAGGAACCATTTTCAATGTGCTGCATGTGGCGGGCAAGCAAAAGTTCAGGCTAAAAAAATGGCTGTATGCTTACTCTGAAGTTCACCTGCAAAAGACTGCCGGCAACCCGCCTGTGCAGCTTCCTCTTTTTTATACTTCCAACAGGCTGTCGCTGGAGACAGTGTATGCAAAAAACATGGTATTGGCATTTGGCGCAGAAGTGAGGTATTACTCATCATACAAAGCCGATAATTATTCTCCTTTTACCGGGCAGTTTTTTTACCAGAACACTTTCACCGTAAGAAACCGTCCGGAGATAAATTTATTCCTCAACTTTCGCATCAAACGTTTTTATGGATTCATAAGAGCTGAAAATCTTAACACCTTCAGCAAAGTTACCGGTAGCTGGGGTTTCAACGAAAATAACTTTGCAGCGCAGCACTATCCCAACCAGGGACTTTGGATAAGATATGGTATTTGGTGGACGTTTATTAATTAGTTTAGGATTTAATGTTTAGGGTTTAGTCAGGGGCAGTCTTTATTACTACTTTTTGACGTGTTGTTTTGGTTTAATGTTTCGCAGGCCTCATCCCCGTCCTTTCCCCAGGAGAAGCCCGCCCGGATGAACCTTTCGGACGGGGGTGCCCATGTATAGCGTCATTGGTTAGTTTATATTTAATAATGCTAATCAAGAGTTGAACTGTCATTGCGAATAAGGTACAGATGCGGAACAGTAAAAAAATTGGGACAACGTGTGAGTGAAAGTGCCTCACTCTGTCGGCATGATTTATTTTAGTGACTCAAAAAGAGTGAGGCACTTTGAGCCGTAAAACGCTAATCAATTGCGATCAAGTCATTGATAGTGTATTCCAACCCTTGATTAGCATTAATAACATCATAAATCATACTTCATACATTCATACATCATACATCATACTTTACACTTCACACTTTACCACACTTTACACTTCACACTTAACACCTCACACTTAACTCAAGCCGGATTAAGCGTAATAGCAGTGCCTTTGCCGGGTTGTGAATCTATCGAGATATTATATTTGATTTGGGCTGCCCTGTACTTCATATTTTTCATGCCGTAGCCTTCCGATTTTTCAGCGGTATTAAAACCAATGCCATTGTCAACAATATCGAATCGCAATTTTTTTGCGGAGTAGGTAATATTTATCTCAATACGCGAAGCCTGGGAGTACTTGATGCTGTTGTTAATAGCCTCTTTGCATATCATGTAAAAGTTGCGCTTTTGCTCTTTGCTCAGCCGGTGGGGGTTGGCTTCGCTGGTAGCTTTTATAGAAATATCAATATTGTTTGCACCCGCTAAAGGAAGTACAAACCTGTTTAACCTTACCACCAGTTCTTCTACCGTATCGAGGGCATCATCCAGTACCCATATCATATCCCTTAGACCTGTTGAAGCTTCATTAAGGTTAGATTTTACCTGCTGCAGGCTTTCTTCCTGCTTTACACCATGTATTGCGAGGTTTGTAAACACCTTCACACTATTAAGCGTACTGCCCAGGTCATCGTGCAGATCTGTAGCAATATTCTTTCTTATTTCGTGTTGTTTTTTTATCTGCGAAATACGGTACAAGTAAAAAGCCAGTATGATGCCTGCGGCTGCAAGTATAACGAGTAGTTGAAACCACCAGGTTTGATACCACGGGGGAAGTATTATAATGGCCAATGTTTTTACTTCTGAATACGTTCCATACTTATTGCACGACCTAAGGTAAAAGGTATATTTTCCCGGTTCAAAATTTGGCAACCTGATTTTATTATTTGTGCCAATATTTATCCACGATGATTTTTCATTTACTCTATACTGAAAGGTGTTTAGCTCAGGCGAATTAAAATAGTTGCACGCCAAGTCAAACTCCAGGTAAGGAGCTCTATATGGCACATTAATGCTCTCTACATTCAAATCACTGAAAGTGGCCTTTGAAGTATTTTGCAGGAAGGAAATTTTTTTGATAAATAGAGAAGGCATTTCCTTATCGTCAGTAATTTCATCAGGAAAAATTTCAATTAACCCATTGGGACCGCCGAAAAATATTGAAGAGTCTGTCTTAAGTGCAGAGCGCTCATCGAAAGCAAATAATAAGTAGCTGTTCTTAGAAAAAAAGTTACTGATAGAATGTGTTTTAGTATTGATTTTGCTTAACCCGATATTGGTAGAGACCCAGATGCTTTCATCATTTTCTTTTACGATAGTATAAATCGAATTGTTGCACAACCCTTCTTCGGTAGTGATTTTTCCCCATTTTTTGGTTTGAATATCGTAGTATAAAAGTCCCCCGCCATAAGTACCAATCCACAATTTTCCGCTTGCTTCGGCCATGCTGAAAAAAACGTTTTCATCCGGCGCAGAAGGCAATTTACCAAGCTTGATATTCCGGACTTGCATTGTTGCATAGTTTAAGACATCCATCGAATTGTCGTACAGGATATAGATTGATGAATCGCCTGTCATGAAGAAACTGTTTATACTGTTTTCGGAAATCCGCAATTCCTTCGATTCAGAATTTATGATTTTACTTCCCCTGCCATTATACAAAATCATTCCGTCTTCAAATTCGCTCCCGAAAAGCCACTGATTTTTTTTGATTTGCAAAAAAGAAGAAAAGATAAATTTCTGGGTTACCGGCCACTTCCGGGGCTTTTCTATAGAGTCAAGAAGTATATAAGAACCTGCCCGTTTTACTAAAAGATAATTGCTGCTTTGTGAGCTTGCTATGAATTCATTTTGCCCCAAGGGCCAAATGTTAAAAAACGGGCCATTGCTGAAACGATCGTGATAAGCGATATGCTTGACACTCATCGCTTTTTTGTCGTAGAGAAATAAACCATTCCATGTACATAAAATCAAACTATCGTTGCCAACACGGCATATTGTAGAAACGTCTTTGATATTCAAATTATGGTAATCATTCGTCTGACTGTAAGACAAATCTTTTTTGTTGAATAAATGTAACCCGGAGTAAGAAGTAAGCCAGAGATTGTTATCCTTATCTATAAAAGAGCCGCTTATCTTTTCATCTGAGAGCAAGGAATTGGTTTTATTTATTTTATCGATAAAGGCTCCTGCATTTGAGTAAATAAAAACGCCATTGGAACAACTAACATAAATTTTTTGATCACTCTCAAGCAAATGATTTATTTCTTTATGTTGAACTTCTTTGAATCCATCGCAAGCGACTATACGCAAAACAGGTTGTATCTCCATCAAATAAATACCATTAGTACTTCCAAAGCAAATCCTGCCATTAATAAAAAGCATGTTAGACACCATGAAGTGGCCTGCATCCCTAATTCCGAGCTTGCCGTAAGAATACAGTTCTTCAAACTTTTCAGTAATTGTATTAAATATTGCAAAGCCACAACCTTCTACATTCACCAGGATTTTTTCTTTGCTTAAAAACAAGAATTTACGGCAAATCAATGCCTGGTCTGGCAAAAGGGGGTTTTTTCGCCATGACTTTACCGTACGTGTTTTGACATTGTATTTAAAAAGTCCTTCAAACCCGCTCATCCAAACATCGGTGCCGTTTGCATCCGGCAGGATTTTTTCGATCCATGCGCTCATTCCTTTAATACTCTGCGGATAAATTGAATCACAAACTTCATTGAGCTTTGTGTTAATAATGCTTACTCCCCCAAGTGCGCTTGAAACCCACAAACTATCGCCTGTTATAGCAAGCGCTTTAATATGATTGTTTAAAATTCGATGAGGAAAAATTGAGAGTTTATTGTACACGTCAAATTCCTTTCCGTCAAACCGGTTTAGCCCATCTTGCGTGCCTACCCAGATAAATCCATATTTATCCTGGACAATTTCCCTGGTATTGTATGAACTTAACCCATCTTTTATAGAATAGTTGATTATGTATTGCCCATTAGATGGAGCTTGAAATAAGAAAAATAAGAAAGAAAGACCAACAATATTTTTCATTTCAAGTATAGGAGTTACAAATTGATTAAATTTAACTCTATAAAACAACAAATCACAATTTTCATGAAAAAAAAATATGCACTGCTATACTATATGGTTGTTCCTATTGATTTGATAGAGCCATATACTAAAATGTTAAACAACATCAAACAAACCCTGGCAAAAAATAAGCAGAGGGAGGAAGATGTTTCGATAGGATTTTACATTTATATGCTTTATCCTCACAAATGTATGTTCATATATACAGGTGCGGCGTTTTTTGGAAGTTTTGACCAAATTATCAATCCAACATTTCCTGTCCTTGATGATGCTTCAAAAATTCCATTCGAGGCAGGGAGCATTGAAAGTTTAGACGAATTTTTTAAAAGAGCAAAAAAAGAAATTCCCGCAGACAATTACTACATCCATATTTGGGGGCATGGCGGAGCATTTTTCACTTTCTCATTGGAAGAAAGCTTTAAGGCAAAGCAAATTATTCCGCAAAATTTTGAACTAAATTCTACAAAAGACCTTGATATAAATCCTGAAAACGATATTGAACTACGTCCCACAAAAAAAATATACTACATAGGTGATGTACAAGCAGAGGCATACAAGGATATAACACTACAAGAGGTTGAAGATGCATACAATAAGATGGATAATAACGACAATTTATTCGACTTCAAAGATGTGGATTTGTTGAAACTGCAGGAGTCTTTAGAAATTGCATCTACAGGGCTTGAAAGTGGCTGCCCTCAAGAGCCGGGAGTTGTATTTCTGCATCCGCTGCCCAAATTTAAGATTACCATGCTTGCAGCCGAGGAATTGTCAAACACTTTAGAAATAAATGGTTTTAATAAAACAAATGCCGTCATTCAATTTTCCAGTTGTATCATGCAGAATGTTGAAATGGCATACCAGTTAAAGGATTGTTGCAGCCATATAATAGCAAGCCAGGACTATTTATATAAGGTTGACCTGGAAAACTGTTTTGACCTTGAAGCGTTATTAAATAAGCCTTCAGCAAATAAAAAAGAATTAGTGCTGGCTGTGGTTGAAAAATTTAAAACTGCTAACCCCAATCCTGCTCCTGCAGAAAGCTGCAGATGTTTCTCGACCATAGATACAGAAAATGTTCATCAGATAGATGAGCTTTTTCAAAAATTGATTAAGCTTGTGCTTGACAATCCTGATTTAGGTATTTTGATTAAAAAGGCCAGAAAAAGGTGTGCTAATTTTGCAGACGATGGAAATAATACAAGTCCTGACCTGAAAATAGACCTGGTAGATTTTACATGGTTGTTTTTAAATTTAAAGATGCAAATTATTAACCTGGAACAGCCATTATCGGGTTCGCAAAAAGAATTACTTACATTAGTGGATGAGTCAATAAGATTTTCAAATAAAATTATTGCGTCGAATTTTACAAAGAAAAATCGTGAAGGAAATATTCAATCTGAATTATCTTATGGAGGAAATGGATTTAATATTATTTTCCCGGCAGATATAGATAGATTGAACCTAATGTCAGATATTTTTAGATCAATTTTTCTATCTGTATCTGTCGGTAAAATGAAGTTTTTTAAAAATCTTAATTGGGCTGAGTTTATCAAAAAAGCTATCAGTTAAGATTACTGAATCAATGCAATCTTATCACCTTTAGGAGAGTTTTTATCCACCAAACTTATTTTAAAGCCCTTATCTCTGTCCATGAAAATGTCTGAATCAGGTTGAACACTTACTTTCGACCCTTTAATAAGTGTGGCTTCATCTTGCTCACCTGCAAGGATAAGCATGTAGCCTTCATCAAGCAGTTTAAAAACAAATGTGCATATTACATTGCAATTTGCCAGTGCTTCAATTGCCTTGTCCTTTTTTATGCCAAACTTCCATAAAAATCTACCCTCAGGATCTGGTCTGTCATTTCGGGCAAATGTTAAGTTGATTGTATTATCATCCTCATCCGGACTCCAGAAAATAAAAATCTTGAAAGTGTCATCGGTAACTGAATTGAGAAACTCTTCAAATACAACTTTCGAAACTCCCATTACCCAGGGAGCAAATTCGGGGTTAATTTCTTGTTCAGGCATAATTAATTGTTTTTACCCCACAAACCTAAATAACTTCCCTATCAAAAAATACCGTCTTTTCACCCTTTTTTTGAAATAGCCACTCTCAACCAATACCTGCAAACCATCCCCTCACCTTCTTTTTAATCTTATCACACACATCGTATCCAGCACTTCCTTTCGGGTAGAAAAATTTAAGAATTTAGTGTCAAGCATGGTTACATGAAAATAGGGATGACATGCCAGCGTTTGTACATTGTACCCTTCACTCCTAAGCTTGTCTGCTTCATGCTGTGAAGTAAAGAAAACTGCTTCAGGATTTTTTATAAGAAATGAATCTGTTTGCTGCATTCCATTTATTGTTTCTACATATCCCGACGCATAAAACTCCCATGAATAAGATGCTGTATTGAGCAATGCTGGCGGAGCGCCAGGTTCGTTTTTTTTCAGCCATTTCCCAGCCATCATACCAGCCTGGTATGTGAGCAAATGCGGATAAAAGAAATTGAAGAGAAAGAGAAATAAAATGGAGGACATTACAACGCCATAAGCAATAACTGCAACGCTGTTTGCCGGGTTTTTATAAAAAATGGTTGTCAATGCAACTATCAACATAATCACAATCAACAATACAGAATAACCGGTTTTGCTATACCAGCTTAAAAGACATACAAGCGCAATAGCCAGCAACAAAAGTACCTGCTGCGCTATTTTTATTTTGCGAAGCGTAAAAACATTTTTTATAGAAAAAACATAAGCTGCTGTAATAATGGAAAACTGCGGAAAGAGTATAACAATGTAATGCGGCAACTGAAACCGCGACAATGAAAACATAATGAAAGTAACAAGTGCACTTCCATAAATAATCCATCGTGCATCGTTTATATCTTCAGTAAGTTTTTTGCGGTGGATAAGCTTTACCGCTGCACAATACAACAAAACAGACCAGGGTAAAAAGGCCCATAAAGTAGTGTGTAAAAAAAATGATGGCTCGCCGCGACCTTTTATAGGCCCGGTATTGAAAAAGCGGCCAAACTGGCTATCCCAAAGAAAAAAACGGATGCCGGATACATTTGTTTTACCAAAAACAACTTTTTCGGGATGCACATCGAATTGCATGTAAAGACAATAAATCTCTGGCATGGTAAACAATACAATGAGCAACAGCATTACATACCACCGATAGTTTACAAACTGTTTCCATTGCTTTGTTATCATCCACCATATTATAAAGCCGCCGGCAATAGTTATGAGTACAAAAATGCCTTTGGTCATGACTGCACATGCGCTGCATAGCGAAGCCAATAATACATATAGCCATTTGCCCGAAGTATAGAAACGATATACGTAATAAATAGCTCCTGCAGAAAGGCCGGTAAGATAGGCTTCTGCTCTTACATCGAAGTTGCTAAGCAAGCCGTGAAGCGCAAATACGTATATGACTGCTGCTGCTTTTGCAGTTTGTTTATCATACAATTCTTTGGCAAGATGATAAGTGAAAAAGATGCCTGTGAGCCAGCAAATAAAAGCAGGAAGTTTGTAAGCAAAAGCGTTGATGCCAAATATTTTGAAACTGGTAGCAGCCATCCAAAAAGGGAAGTGAGGCTTATCGAGCCAATCGTGACCATCACCCCACAAATTTATCCAATCGCCGGTGAGCGCTATGTGCTTGGCTATCGTAGCATACAGCGCTCCATCGGGTTCAAGTATGTCTGTCAGCAGCCCATTGAAGTTGAGCAATATACCAAAGCCAAGAACGAACGGAAAAAGCTTTTCAAACTTTGTCATGATGACGGATGCTGCATTGAAACATTATCAATTGAAGAAGCCCATTTTTTGTAAATAAAAAAGCATGAATAACCCAAAGAAATGCCCAGAACACAGCCTACAAGCACATCGCCGGGAAAATGTACGCCTATATATACCTGCGCATAACACACTGCAAAAGCCCACAGCCACAGCACATACCATTTGCGCCTAAGCGTGTGCGAAATAACCAGAAACCAAAAAGCTGAAAGTCCGAAATGGTTGGCTGCATGTGCTGATGGCATGGAAAAACGTCCGCCGCATTCTTTGAGTGTGTTTACTGCAAAGTCGAGCGTGGTATCGTGGCAGGGGCGCAACCGCTTTGCCAATGGCTTTATAACATTTACACTTGTAAAATCGGTAAGTGCAAATGTGAGTAGCGTTAATAGTACAATGGGTACAATATACTTGCGGCAGTTTGTAAAGAAAAAAAGCAGGAAGAAAAAGTAAACAGGAACCCACGTAAGCGGGTTTCGTATGAGCAGCATAATATTATCAAGCGGTTCCCACGACAGTTGCTTGTTGATAATATAAAACAAGTACTTATCCGCTTCAACCAGCCAGCCTGTAGCCATAAAGTAAAATATTACCCGCAAAGATAAATGATGGATTAGCTAAAACGTGTAAGAAGAGAACACCTGGCGGATGCCGGGTTGGGTATGAATGAGCCAAAACGCAAAATTTGGATTGCAGCTTAATTTGTATAATTTCACTTTTCTGCTGCAATGAATAAATTTTACTTCGCAAATAACAGGCTTCAACGCATGTTGCTGATCGCATTTTTAGCATTGCACACTGTTGCAGCCTACTATTACATTGCGCAGCAAAATATCACTTTCGACGAGCCGCAATACATTGAATATGCCAAGCGTTGGCTGCATGGCCATCCCGACAGAATTTACCCGCTTGATGACAGCAAATCGCCTGTGGTGGCCGTTTGCTGGCTGCCGCGAATTGTAAGACAGTTGATAAACCCGACCTATAAACTGACCGACTACGGCCGCAAAGACCAGGCGGAAGGAAGGTATATGATGATCTTGTTTTCTTTTCTCGCAGCATTGTACGTGTATAAATGGTGCAGGGATTTGTATGGCGTAAAAGGATGGTGGTTGCCGGTATTGTTAATGCTGTTCGACCCGCTTTACATGTCCTATTCTGTGCTCATAACCACAGACCTTGCGTGTGGTGCAGTACTGGTAGCACTGTTGTACCATTTCAGAAAGTATTTGCTAAGCGGCAGCAGAAAGCAATTTTACATAGCAGCATTGTATGCAGGGCTGGCAATAGTAACCAAACAGACAATGATATTTATACTGCTACTATTACCAATATTAGCGATAGTTTATCTGGTTTCGTGTAAAAAGACGCAACTTATTTTTTCTAAAAAATCATTTACTGACGGCGTTTTATTTTGCCTGGTAATACTACTGGTAATAAATATATCCTATTACTTTTATCACAGCTTCACTCCTCTTGGCCGTTACGAATTTGAAAGCATTACTTTCAGAAAACTTCAGGCTTCAATATCATTTCTTCATTGGCTGCCTGTGCCGCTGCCTTTACCTTATGTGCAGTCGCTGGATATGATAAAAGCGCATGCAGAATATGGTCCGGGCCGCCCTGATAGCACTTTTAACGCAGTTTACCTGTTTGGCAATTTCAATTTTGAAGGAGGCTATTGGTATTATTACATCGTTACTTTTTTTTACAAAATGCCGCTTGGTACATTGCTGTTGCTTTGCACTGCTGCAGTACTATTTATAAAAAAAATCCGTAGCCAAAGTTTTTACAAAAGCTATGTATTTCTTCTTGTGCCTATTGTTTTTTATGGAATCATTCTAAGCTTCTTCAATCATTTTCAAACGGGCATCCGTCATTTGCTGATTGTATTTCCGCTCATGTACATCGGATTGGGAAAGCTTTTTTACGAAGTGGCACAAATGAAAACTGCCTATAAGTTTTCATTTGCAGGTATAGTTGGTTTTGTTTTTTTTACTGTAATTCGCTACTATCCTTATCTCATTCCTTATACAAACGAATTTGTTTCAAACAAAAAGAAAGTTTACAAAATAATGGCCGACAGCAGCGTTGACTATGGACAATCTGATTCAGCGGTCAACAAATACATAGCCTTACATCCTGGTTGTATGAAAGCCGCAGAAACGCCTGCAGCCGGACGTTTTGCCATACCTATGTCGAGGATTGTAACCACTACCCTATGGAAACAAAACCCATATAAATGGTACCAGAAAATAGAGCCTGTGGGGCTATATCAACATGTCATTTTGCTCTATGATATACAAGAAAAAGATTTGGAATTGGCAGGGCTGAAATAACAGATAAGTAAACCTAAGTCAGAAAGTGCCCCCAACAAAGGGTAGAAAAGGCTGCCCAATGGTATGCCGATGAAAGTATCCGCCGCTGCGGACTATGCTTAATTAAAAACCAAATGCTTGTTTCAAGAAAAATTCTGAAAGAAACTATACCGTCCAATCTACTATTTCATTCACCCAATCAGCTTGGTAAGGCGTGGCTATTTTGATGTAGTTATCAGTATATCCTTCTATCATGCCGTTTTTTGTAGTGGATTCAAACAGCACTTTTCTTGTCTGCCCTATGTGCCTGCGGGTATGTTCGCTCATCTTCATGTAGCTAAGATTGCGGAGCTTTTTATTTCGTTCGTGGCGAATGTTTACAGGCACTACATTGCTCATTTCAACAGCAAGTGTATTGTCTCTTTCGCTGTAAGTAAACACATGCAGGTAGCTTATATCAAGCGAATGGAGGAAGTTGAATGTTTCCAAAAACAGTTCATCGCTTTCGCCGGGAAAGCCGACAATAACATCCACACCAATAGCGCAATGAGGCATCAGTGTTTTGATAAGATGTACACGGTCAGCGTATAGTTCCCTTTTATAACGCCGCCGCATAAGGCCAAGTATTTCGTTGCTGCCACTTTGAAGCGGTATATGAAAATGCGGCATGAACTTGTCGCTGTTGGCAACCAACTCTACTACTTCGTTTGTAAGCAGGTTTGGCTCTATTGATGAAATGCGGTAACGCTGAATGCCATCAACATTTTCCAAAGCCTTTACCAATTCAAAGAAATTCTCATCGTGCTTTTTGCTGCCATGTGGACCTTTGCCAAAATCACCCAGGTTTACACCGGTCAGCACAACTTCTTTTACGCCTCTTGCAGCAAGGTCTTCCACACCTTTTACAACATTGGCTATAGAGTCGCTGCGGCTTTTGCCACGAGCCTGCGGAATGGTGCAAAAAGAGCAATTATAATCGCAACCATCCTGCACTTTTAGAAATGTGCGTGTGCGGTCATTTACAGAAAAAGAAGCATTGAAGCCGCTTACATCAGCTATATCGCAACTGCAAATTTTTGCGCTGTCATTTTTCGTAAGTTCTTTCAGATGCTGCGCAATGTTGAATTTTTCTGCTGCGCCAAGCACCAGGTCAACGCCTTGTATAGATGCAATTTCCTGTGGCTTCAACTGCGCATAACAACCGGTAATCACTATGAGGCTTTCTGGAGCCTTGCGCTGAATGCGGCGCACTATCTGCCGGCATTCCTTGTCGGCATTGTCTGTGACCGAGCAGGTGTTAATAACGTAAACATCGACAGTGTCGTCAAAATCTTTTTTGCTAAAACCTTCGTTTTCAAGCAATCTTGAAAGCGTGGAGGTTTCAGAAAAATTGAGTTTGCAACCCAATGTGTGAAATGCTACTGTCCTGTTTTCGGTCATAAGTGTGCAAAGATAATGGGAGATGGAAAAATGGGGGAAATGATGAGTGGATGGATGGAAGATATAACAGAACCTTTGCTTTGAGGAATTGCATTTAGAAAGGAGATTTTATGTAGAAAGAGTAGTTAGATAACCAGCATTAGTCCATTGTGGGAGACATCGTTGCCACAGTTTATCCCGACTGTTCACATTGGTGTCAACTTAAGATTTCAAGTAGTGCGAGTTTGCATTGAAATTTAATAAGTTGAGGCAAGCGAGACCGTCATTGCGAGCGCCTTTCCTCCCGACGCGGCGGGAGAAAGGCCGAAGCAATCCGCTAAAAAGCAATCAAGCTTTAACGATAGTAATAAGTTCCGTACGTACGGGACTTTACTTCGTTGCCAATGACGGTCAAACCCTTTGCCTGTAAGGCTTTTAAGAGTGTATGGGAATAATTAAGTTGACGCATAAGCGACTGTTCGGGACTCGGTTCATCTGTATATTTTCATGGCGGCTTTTTCCACCTTATACTATCCCACACAATCTTGTCGCCAGATATAAAGAGCTGTTCATTTCCAAACAACAAAAAGGGCTAAAGCCCTGAAACTACATAGGAAAATGCATCTTTTTTATCCCCGGCCTGAAGGCCAGGGCACTAGCCAAAAATTAATAGTTTTCGACATGAAGATTCATGAGCAACTATCTGGGATTAGTTACAAAATTCTTTATCACTTAAATTAGCCGGATGAATCAGAAAAAACTGTTACCGATATTGCTGCTGGTTATACTGGCAGTTGTTGCTTTATTCATTAAGCGCTGCAATAATCACCCTACTGCCAAAGGCACTTCACAAAGCACTACCAGGTATAATTCGCCGGCAGCAAATCCATCGAATAATGGCAACTATGATGACAGGACGAAGGGGCTTGACCGCAATCCTGACAAGTTATTTTATACAAAGCATGCCCGGTGCAGAATGAAATGCCGTCACATAACACAGCAGGAAGTGAAAGACATTCTTGTAAACGGCACCATCAATTATAACAAAAGCGAACTGCAGGATGCCCGTGGGCCGAAGTATGCCGTAGAAGGCAACACCAACGATGGCCAGCATGTGAGAATCATTTTTGCGCCCAACTCGCAGCATATAAGTGTTGTTACTGTTATAGACCTTGAAGAAGATTTTGCGTGTAGTTGTGATTAGTATAGGTGAGAATCATGTGATAATTTTTTCAACACAGAGGTGCCGAGAGACAGAGGGTCACAGAGAATCTATGTGTAACTCCATACCCTCTGTTGCTCTGTGTTGGAAAACAAAAAGTATTTCCGAACAATTCCTTCCTCATTTCTCCTTACTCATAAAAGACAATTTTATCCCGAAATATTTTTGATATAGTAAAATGCGGTTTGTTTATAACTAATTCATAAACAAAAACACATTACTCCATGCTCAAATAAGGTTTATTGTTTTGTCAAACAATTATTCCTGAACAAATACCGTTGTTATAGATGGTTTATGTTTTTCCGGCAAAAACCGCGAACGATTTAAACAAGTAACAATTCCTTTCCAATATTCTAAAAAAATGAAAATGAAAAACAAATTCCTATTTGTGCTGCTGGCCTTGCAATTTGCCGCAGCAAAAACATTTTCGCAAAGCGTAAGTATCAACACTACCGGCAATGCAGCAGATACCAGCGCTATGCTCGACATTACTTCTACTTCCAAAGGCTTGCTGATACCCCGCATGACACAAGCACAACGAACGGCCATCTATACCCCTGCCGAAGGTTTGCTTGTCTATCAAACAGACGGCACAAAAGGGTTTTACTTTTATCATTCTGTATCGGGATGGACATTGATTGCAGCCGCCAACAGTGTTGTTACATCACTGAATGGTCTTACAGCCACAACACAAACTTTGGCAGCACCAGGTACATCGGGCACAGCGCCTAACTGGTCTTCATCAGGCTCGGCGCATACGTTGAATATTCCCATGTCGAATGCTTCCGGCGTAGCGGCAGGGCTGCTTTCCAATACCGATTGGAATACTTTCAACAACAAACTATCATCTGTTGATACCGGCAATATTTCAAACTTTTACCTCAAAGTAAGAAGCCTTTTTTCAGGCGCTGCACCCATTACTTATTCAGGCGGACAAATTGGTATAACCCAATCCGGCTCTTCATCCAATGGTTATTTGAGCAGCACCGACTGGAATACATTTAACAACAAAGCAACCGTGACAGGCACATGGTCAACAACAGGCAACAGCGGCACTACCTTAGGCACAAACTTTCTCGGAACAACAGACCTGAAAAGCGTCAGGTTTCGTACTAACAATATACAGCGATTATTATTGGACAGTGCCGGCAATGTGGCTATAGGCAATGCACCTATACAGACAAGCGGCGCCGATATTGAAAGGTTTTTGGTTGATGGAGGTTCCACAGCAGCTAACCCTACAACATCTGTCAACCTTATTAATGGCAGAGGCTACATCAACAACTATTTGCAGTTAAATATTCAAAACAAATCCGGGGGCACTGCTGCAAGCTCCGATGTAGTAGTGACAGCCGACAATGGCGATGAGACAAGCAATTATGTAAATATGGGTATTAACAGCAGCGGTAATACTTCCAACTTTTATGGTGGTGCAAATGATGCTTATTTTTACAACCTTGGGCAGAATTTATTGATAGGAACAGGAACCGCTAACAAGAGCCTGGTGTTTATGACAGGTGGCAGCACACAAAGCACCAATGAAAGAATGCGCATCAACGGAAGCGGCAATGTAGGTATCGGCACCAATGCTCCCGGCTCTGCATTGGATGTAAAAGGTACGATAAGATTATCAGGTTCTACTTCGGGCTATGTGGGCCTGCAACCTGCTGCCGCTGCGGGTTCTACAACATACACATTGCCTGCAAGCGATGGTACAAGCGGTCAGCAATTGACAACAAATGGTTCAGGTGTGCTGAGCTGGGCTAACCAAACAGGTACTACTACCAATACACTTTCTTCTGCAACAAATACAATTACAAGTACGGTAAATGGGGTTGTAGCAACAGCCAATGCTGTTAACAGCGTTAGCAATACTTCAAGTGCGAACAATTTAACCACAACTATAAACGGAGTAGCAGGAACAAGTGTACCAATGGTAAACAGCGTAAGCAATACTTCAAGCGCAAACAATTTAACCACAACCATAAACGGCGTATCAGGAACAAGTGTACCAATGGTGAACAGCGTAAGCAATACTTCAAGTGCAAACAATTTAACCACAACTATAAACGGCGTGGCAGGAACAAGTGTACCAATGGTAAACAGCGTAAGCAATACTTCAAGTGCAAACAATTTAACCACAACCATAAATGGCGTAGCAGGTACAAGTGTACCGATGGTGAACAGCGTAAGCAATACTTCGAGTGCGAACAATTTAACCACAACTATAAACGGCGTGGCAGGAACGAGTGTACCGATGGTGAACAGCGTAAGCAATACTTCTTCTGCAAATAGTCTGACCACTACTATCAATGGTGTGGCAGGCTCTTCTGTCAATATCATCAACTCAAATGCTACATCATTGTCTGGTACTAACCTTACAACCACCGTAAACGGTGTTGCTGCATCTGCATTGGATTTAACGCCAGCCATCACTGCAAAGGCATGGAGCATTACAGGAAACAGCGGCATGGTGGACGGAACAAACTTTATAGGAACGGCCGACAATATTCCTTTCTCAATAAAAGTAAACAACCAAAAAGCAGGCAGGATAGATCATTTGCTCACAAATGCTTTTCTTGGTTACCAGGCCGGCAACAGCAACACTACCGGCTCGCTGAATACCTTTATGGGACACCAGGCGGGCTATAGCAATACCACAGGTCACATGAATACATTTATAGGCGATAGCGCAGCTTATGCAAATACAACAGGTTATAGAAATTCAGCGTTCGGTTATCAATCGCTTCTTGCAAATACTACTGGTGCAAGAAATAATGCCATTGGTTACAAAACACTAAATGCAAACACAACAGGCGGCGATAACAATGCCGTGGGAAATGCAGCTTTGTTTGCCAACACTACCGGCAACAACAACGTGGCATGCGGCAACTATGCATTGCAGGCCAACACTACAGCCAGCGATAACACAGCGATGGGTTATGCTGCGCTGATAGCTAACACTACAGGCAGCCAGAATGCTGCAGGAGGCTACCAGTCCATGTACACCAATACCACGGGCCTCATGAACACTGCATGGGGACATTCATCATTGTATAGCAACACGACAGCCAACTACAACACAGCGTTCGGCACAGGCTCATTGTACGCAAACACAACAGGGGCAAACAATACGGCGGCAGGTTATCATTCACTCATAACAAACACCACAGGCTCTAACAATACTGCTATAGGCTATGGTGCGGACGTGGCATCTAACAACCTGACAAATGCAACAGCCATCGGCTACAATGCATCGGTGGGTGCAAGCAATAGTTTGGTGCTTGGCGGCACAGGTTCAAACCTTGTGAATGTAGGCATAGGCGTAGCATCTCCCGGTGAAGCGCTGACATTTGATGGTACTGCAACAAGAAGAATTGCCATGGAAAGGAATAGTACATCCAACACTGCCGGCAACTTTATGACTATACGCTCCGGTGGGGCTACATCAGGCGCTACGGATAAAAACGGCGGAGACCTGAACCTGGTAACCGGCACATCAACAGGTACAGGAACAGCAGACATTAAGTTTTTTACCAGTACTGCAGGCACTACAGGTACAACAGATAATTCTGCTTCGCAAAAAATGATAATCAAAGGCGATGGCTCTGTTGGTATTGGCACTTCTGCACCATCTTCCAACATTCATATATATGGCACGTCAAATTCAGGCACGCCAACCGGCAACGGCCCTGAAATTTCCTTTAGCCGCGGCGGTTTTAGCAAGCCCGGTGCATCTATACAAATGATGGATTGGAATGGCTATTCTGCAGGTCTTCTATTCAATGTACACAAAGGAACCAACAATGGCGGTACCGGTGTTTTTGCCGACAACTGGCCTACAGATGTCATCAACGCAATGATAATAGATAACAAAGGCAATGTGGGCATAGGTACCACAAGCCCTACATCAAAGCTGCATGTTGTTACTTCTACAGGCGCCTTTGGCTTGTTTCATACTGACGGCACCAACGATGTAAGTTCATGGGTTGGCACATCAGGCGGTGTTACCGGCGGCTTTTTGGGCACTTATGCAAGCACGCCTCTTGGTTTCTTTACCGGCAACTCAAGTCCGCAGATGTTGTTAAATACATCGGGCTATCTCGGCATAGGCACTACATCACCTACAAACACACTGAGCTTTGATGGTACATCAGCAAGAACGGTGTGGATGGAGCGCCATACAACAAGCAATACTGCAGGAAACAACCTGACCATGCAGGCAGGCGGCGCTACAAGTGCAGCTACCAACAAGGGCGGTGGTGATTTATATCTTTCAGGTGGTACGGCAACAGGCAACGGCAGCTCTGATGTATTTATTCAAACCGCTACAGCAGGCAGTTCGGGCACTAGTGACCGTGCGCCTTCTACCAAAGTTTCTATCATAGGCAATGGCAATGTGGGAATAGGCAATGCCATTACCCCAAACACAAAACTGGACATAAGCGGCGACGTGGCTACAAGAATGGCAACCTTCACCGCAGTGAACGGAACAGGCGCTGCAAACAATGATGCGGCTATAGGTGCATACAGCTTTGTAAAAGTATCAGGGCCTTCTGCAGCCTTTACTATATCGGGTTTGGCAGGCGGATACGATGGAAAAATAGTAACGCTCTACAACAGCACTGCACAAAACATGACCATTGCAAATGCGAGTGCATCAAGCTCTGCTGCTAACAGGATACTTACTTTAACAGGAGCAAACATTACTACAACAGGCACAGGCACCGTGACATTGCAATATGATGGCGCAAGCAGCACGTGGATTGTGATTGCTACTCAATTGTGAGTTGGTTTAGGTTTTAGAGTTTAGGGTTTAGTTAAGTGTAACGTCATTGCAAAAACAGGTTTGCTTCTTATCTTCACTTTATACTGCTGTTTTCACTGACTTTCACTACTTGTAACAAAAAACATTTTAAACCTCTGTTAGCAATTATGGCTTCGCAAAATGTCAATGATTTTTTTGCCCGGTATGATGAAAAAGTATTTGGCAATGCATTACAACTTCGTAACATTATACTTACTGTATTGCCCGATGTTACAGAACAGCTTGACCTGCCTGCAAAAATGGTAGCATACTCTTATGGCAACAGATACGTTGATATGATTTGCACCATCATACCATCGAAGAAAGGAATTAAGCTTGGCTTTTACAAAGGAACAGAACTGCCCGACCCGGCAAGGATACTTGAAGGAACCGGTAAAATTTCCCGGTATGTGAATATTACTTCTGAAAAGCAGATTGATTCGGCTGCGGTAAAGGAATTGTTGAAATAGGCGCTGGAAGCGTATTACAGACGACGGACGATTGACAACAGACGACTGACCGCAAAGACAGACAACAGACCATTGAAGACGGATGAAAATCATGGATAATAAGGGCTAAAGCCCTTGCAGGCAATATCAAGGAGCATCGTTTTTTCCCCGGCTGAAGGACCGGGGCAACTGGAGACAACATCATACATCATCCTTCATACCTCATACTTCCTATTTAACACTTCACACCTCACACCCTTCCTACACCACCCCACTCACCTTTTTCCGTTTTACAAATTTGCCGTAGCCTTTTTCTACCAGGCATTTATTGTCATCTATCACTACGGTGCCGCGAAGCAGGACAGTCTTTACTTTGCCGGTTAACTCCCATCCTTCGTAGGCGGAGTAGTTGGTGTTCATGTGGTGACTGTTGACCGAGACTGTATGCTTTTCATTGGGGTCAAATAAAATAATGTCGGCATCGGCGCCTGCACCCAGTGTGCCTTTGTACGGAAACATGCCGAATATCTTTGCAGGGTTGGTGCTGGTTACTTCTACAAATTTGTTAAGGCTGATTCTTCCTTTGTTTACACCTTCGCTAAAGAGCAATTCCATGCGGTGCTCAATGGCAGGATGTCCATTCGGTATTTTTGAAAAATCATCTTTACCCATATTCTTTTGCTCCCAGGTAAAAGGACAATGGTCTGTTGCCACAATCTGCACCAATCCCTGGTTGATACCCGACCACAGCGCCTCCTGGTCTTTCTTTTCACGCAGTGGTGGCGACATTACCCACTTGGCGCCATCAAAATTTTTTTCATAAAGCGAGGCATCCAAAACAAGGTACTGAATGCAGGTTTCAACAAAGACTTTCTGGTTGCGGCGGGTAGCCTGGCGAATGGCGTTGAGCGCACCCTCGCAGGTCATGTGTACGATGTAGCCCGGGCAGCCGCTAAAGTTTGCCATGTCTGCAAACCTCTCCGACGCTTCGGCCTCTGTTACTTCAGGCTGAGATAAATAGTGATATAGCGGTGCAAACTTTCCTTCGCTTTTGTGTTTTTGTATGAGGTAGTCAATCACATCGCCGTTTGTAGCATGAACGGTTACCATGCCGCCCTGCGCTTTTACTTCATCCATCAGGCCAACCATTTGCCTGTCGTCTATCATCAGGGCGCCTTTGTAAGCCATAAAGGTTTTAAACGACGTAATGCCTTCGTCCACCATCTGCTTTATCTCCTGCCTGGTGCTGTCGTTGAAATCTGTAACGGCCATATGAAAGCTATAGTCGCCAACAGCGTTGCCGGTAGCACGTCCGCTCCATTCGTCGAATGCCGCTCTAAGTGAGTTGCCTTGCTTCTGCAAAATAAAATCTATGACACAGGTGGTGCCGCCGTGCAATGCAGCCCTGGTACCGGTTTCGTAAGTATCGCTGCTGAAGGTGCCCATAAAAGGCATTTCGAGATGTACATGCGGGTCTATGCCGCCGGGCATTACCAACAGACCCGATGCGTCAATCACTTTATCAGCAGTTACAGGCAGGTCGTTACCTACGGCTTTAATGGTTTCACCATCAATAAAGATATCACCAATAAAATCGTCGGCAGAGGTGACGATGCGGCCATTTTTTATGAGCGTTGTCATAGCAAAAGTTAGTTAGAAGATTAGTAGTGCAAAATACGGATAGAAAAGTTTAAGGCAAAGAAATGGTTGCGGGGGTGGCTTCAGTTCTGACCACGCTGCAAAAGTCATTTATCGTAAGACCTCACCCCCGGCCCCTCTCCGGGGGAGAGTGACCAGGTATATATTACCCTCAATAAATTTAAAGCTTCAAAAGCTCATATTTATTGTCATTGGAAAAACTCTTTTGCATTGAAAAAAGTGCCTCATCTTGAAAAGAAAAACAATGCACACATCTAAGGGATTCATCGAGCCTGCTGATGAATCTCAGGGTTGTACAGAACAATGCGGTATATTATTTTGAGCTTTTTGTTTATCTTGTACATTCGTTCGTTGTTCACCGGAAGTCCTGTCTCCCACATTATTGTGAGGGATAAAATTTCCCGACCGAGGCAACCGTTCATCTCATTAGCTGCCACCTTATGCGAAACCTGATTACCATCATTGCACTATTCATTTCGGCTATTTCGCCCGGACAAAAAAAATATTTAGCAGGTAAGTGGACTAACGGAAACAGGTGTTTTCCGCAACTAGAAATTACGTTGAATAGTGATAGTACGTTTGAATATCTTTCAACTGAACATCCTATTTTTTACAGGCGGGAAAGCTTTAGTGAAAAGGGAAAATGGATAGCCTTTAATGATACAGTTATTCTAAATCCTCACCTGCTGAAAAAGACTTTTGTCCAATCAGAATTTAAAGAAGAAGTAGAAGCAAATGATACAAGTCTCTTTCTTACGTTCAATCATGTAAAGCGATACTACGATAGTAGTGGCAACTTAATTCTATCAGATACCGAACAAATTAAGCAACTTGATTTCGCTTTCAACGAACTTAAAAGGAAAAGATTAACAAGAGTTGAGCCTCACATCAGTGTTCGCTGCCTTTTTGCGGGATACATCCCTAAAGAAGAAATCATTACTAATGAGAGAACAGTTGCTATAAAAAAAACAACAGAACCACTCAATAAGATTTTCGTGGGGTGCTATGAACTCCAGGGAACAAAAGAATTTCAGATTACAAACCAAAGGGCGAACCACTTCACTTTGACAGTATATTCAAATTATTATCCGGGAACGCAAATTCGACAAATGAAAATGCTGCTAAAGAAGGATAAAGTCCTTTACACAAGACAGAAAGATAATGGGGACTTCTTCAAAGACAACTTTTGGTTTCCTACAAATTACAAAGTGAAAAGAATGAAAGGCGGCAGCAGAGGCCGGTGTGCGCTATATGGGCAGAATGTTGCTACATCAACAGCATCTCCGTATTGTGTTTCAATTCCGTCTTGAAGTCCGTTATGTGCGTTGTATGTTTCTTGTACACTTGGATCGCTGTTAAGCGGAAGTACCACCATCTAAAAGCTTCACCAAAATCTGAAGATCTCACTAATGGCAATTCCATAGGCGAAGTTCTGGCCGGAGCACCAGGCTCTGCAGAATACCCCGCCACAACAAACCTTTTCATTTTTCTAACAATTAGATTTGGAAGAAAATCTTCTAAACATCAAGAATTATATTTAATAGTGCTAAAATTAAGAGTTGAAAATATTGTGGGCATCAATCCACAGGTGAGCACAAAGTCTTACCTGATAAAGTGGATTTAATTCTTTTCAAAAGTTAGAAGATCGGTTCCGCCATTGCCACCGCTTACATCCCGGAGTTTTATAACAGAAGCGTTTTGCTCTGTCACCTCCCAATCATCACTCAATTCGGTAAAACTTGCAGGATTTGTAAAGTTCAACATCAGCTTCGTTTTAGAATCATCTGTGCCGGTCGTCCACGAGCCTGACACTGTATTACCTACCTTAACTGCAGTAACTACATTATTATCACCGAAGGTGAAATTATAACCTCCAAAGCTATTTGTTTCCTCATGGTCGGAGTCAAAATAATAGGTTATTCTCCATGTGCCTGCACTTAGGTTCGAGCTAACATTCACGGTAGTATCAACATTATTTGAAGCATCTTTTTTGCAAGAAGTCATTAAAGCCATTGCGAGTAGTGAAATACTGAAAGTGGATATTTTCATAGTCTATTTATCTTTTTATACGTTAAAAAAAAGCATTCAGGACTATACCAGCCCTTCATTGCCTGCAATTTGAAGCATTCATTGACATTAGAAAATTTCAAATGACTGAACAGGCTTTTTATAAAGCTAAGGGAGTAATTTTTCAAGCAAAAGTTTAGGACTTTCATTGAACTAATGATATTTTGAACGTCTAAGCAATATAGAAAAACAAACACTCATTTCCACCAACCCAACCTTTTTTCAACTCAAAATCGTATAACTTTAAATCCGTCATCCAATTAATTCCCCAAACAAGCCCAAATGAAAAAACGACTGCTGCTTCATGCCATTATTTGCATTCTTAGTACTTCGGCCATTGCCCAGTATGTAACCATACCTGATGCGGCATTTCGAACTTCTCTTATCCAGCAATATCCTTCGTGTTTCAATGCAGCACAGCAAATGGACACCACATGTCCTACGATCGTTAACCTGCAGTATTTCAGTTTCGTCAATGGAGGAATCAGAAACTTTGACGGGTTGCAATATTTTAAATCGCTACAGTCTCTCGATTGGTACTATTTGAATTTGGATACCATCCCGGCTTTTCCAAAAAGTCTGAAATATATCCGTATTTACGGCAACAATTTAACTGCACTTCCTCCGCTTCCTGATTCATTGATTGAGCTGCAGGTGTACGGTAATCATTATCTTACTTCATTGCCACCGCTGCCATCTACGCTTATCCATTTAGCATGTAATGCATGCAGTATAACTTCATTGCCAGCCCTTCCTCCTTCGCTGGTGCGTTTGCAGTGCGCCGGCAATTATCTCACTTCGTTGCCTGCGCTACCCTCTAAACTCGACCAACTGATTTGCGAGTTTAATGCAATTACAACCTTACCAACACTGCCAAATACTTTAACGATGCTTTCATGTAGCTACGACCCTTTAAACGGGTTGCCTTTGCTACCCGATTCTTTGCATGAACTAAATTGCGCAGGAATTAATATGTCTGTTCTCCCGCCCCTGCCTTCACGCTTATGGGATTTGGAAATAAGCGGCAATCATCTCACTTCATTGCCTCCTGTACTTCCTTCCCTTCTTCAGGTGCTAAATTGTGGGGAAAATAATTTGTCATCCATTCCACCACTGCCGCCTCAGTTAGCTTTTTTGAATGTTCGTGGCAATGATAATATTACCTGCTTACCAGTCTTGCCGGTTTCATTAAATACGCTGTACATTGACACTACAAGAATCAAGTGTATTCCCAATTCCGGCGCAGCACTCGTCATTTACGACAGCAGTGGCGCAGACCTTTTGGGTTATCGCGTTTGCAATGCCGCCAATAATATAAATGGCTGCCTGGCTTTTCCTGTTATGCACGGCAATGTCTTTTACGACCTTAATAACAACGGAGTGAAAGATGCAGGTGAATATGACAAGCGCTATGGAAGAGTAAGCCTTTCAAACGGCGCATTCACCTTTACTAATCGAAGCGGCATGTACGAGCTTGCCGCAGATACTATCGGCTCATTTATATTGTCCACCAATGCGCCTGCATTTTTTAAAGCTGTACCCGCAAACACTACCTATAACTTTTCAACTTACGATACTACTGTTGTACAAAACATAGCATTGCAGCCAACAGTCAGTCACGACAGCATAAACGTAAGCATTACGCCATTAGGAGTGAGAGCACGACCGGGTTTTGGCTTTACTTATAAAGTCAGTTACAAAAATGCAGGCTCCACCAACCTGCCTGCCACTATTGTAGCGGTGCATTATAATAACCTTCTTACTTTCGACTCCGCATCATATGCTACTGTAACCAATGCAGGCAATATTGTAACACTCAATCTTCCCTCATTGCCGGTTGGTGAGTTTGGCGATTATGCGCTCAATTTTACAGTTAGCCCTTCGGCTCCATTGGGTAGTATGGTTACAACTTATGCAGTTATGAGCAGTGGAAGTGTCGGCAGTGTGGATACTGCAAAAACGATTGTTTCAGGTTCATACGACCCCAACGATAAAGAAGCTACACCATCGCTGACTACCGCACAAGTTATTGATGGCGCTTATATTGACTACACTATCCGGTTTCAAAATACCGGCACCGACACAGCCTTTCACGTTGTCATCGTTGATACACTAAGCAGTCAATTGCAGGCAAATACTTTTGAACTGATTAATACATCGCATCAATGCAAAGTAACAGTGCGTGACAATGCAGCTATATTTGAAATGCGCAATATCCTTCTGCCCGATAGCAACATTAATGAGCCTGCAAGCCATGGCTTTATCAGGTTTAGAATAAAGCCTGTCAGTACATTGATGGCAGGCAATACAGTAAACAACGAGGCCGCTATCTATTTCGATTATAACAGCCCTGTAATCACCAACATATCTACAACCAATATTATTTCACAAACCTTGCCTTTGAAGCTGATTTCATTTACCGGAAAGAAAGAAGGCAAAACCAACCTGCTGCAATGGAGCACAGTAAACGAAATAAATGTGGACAGGTTTGAAATAGAGCGAAGCATTGATGCGAGAGAGTATGACAAGATTGGAACTATAAAAACAAAATCTTATCAAACGAACAGCTATCAATTCACAGATAACCTTACACATATCTCCCGCCGCGACGGGGCAGGGGGGCTTTTATATCGCCTGAAAATGATTGATCGGGATGGTTCCTTTACCTATTCGTCTATTGTACTTATAAAAGACATTACCCAGGCCGGCTTTGCATTGCAGCAAAATCCTGTACGAAATGAAATAATGTTAAGCTCCATTGCTCCATCATTGTTACATACAGAAGCGATATTGGTAAACAATATTGGGGCAGTTGTAAAACGGGTTACTATTCAATCATTCACACAAATCATTTCGGTAAGTGATTTGCCAATGGGCATGTATTATCTTAAAACGGTTGAGGGGAGCGTGAAAGTGGTGATAAGCAGGTAAAGTAGTAAAGTTTTGCATAAATAGAGTGCATTTTTGCGATGAGTACGCTATTTATTCTCCGCAATTTGGCGTCAAATAAGATTTTTGCCGTAAACTCTGCCTGATGAATAAATAAACCTAAAATTTGCAGAAAAATCACACCAATGAACACGCCTCAACAAATCGCAAAACTATTTCGTGACTTTCATGATGGTGATAACTGGACAGGAGTGAACCTGAAGCAAACACTTGAAAATGTAACATGGCAGCAGGCCGCAGCAAAGGTGCATTCTTTCAATACCATAGCGGCGCTTGTGTTTCATATCAACTACTATGTTGATGCTGTTATAAAAGTGTTGCAAGGTGGTGACCTGCAGGCAAGTGATAAGTTTAGTTTTGACCATCCTCCTATATCGTCGCAGGAAGATTGGGATGCTTTGTTAGCAAAGATGTGGACAGATGCTGACCGCTTTGCCACATTGGTAGAGCAATTGCCTGAAAGCAAACTTTGGGAGCCGTTTTTCAAATATGGAAACTACTACAGAAACATTCACGGTGTGATAGACCATTGCCATTATCACCTTGGGCAAATTGTGCTGATTAAGAAGTTGTTGAATGAAAAGTAAGTAAGTTTATCTAAATGCAATAACTGCTGTGCTGTCATTATTTCTTGCTAAAATAAATGCCGGCCTTTTATTGATGCTAATTGATTTTACGCGTCTCACCTGCCCTTTTATTGAATAACCATTTAGCAGGCTGCACTCAAATCTGCCGCCGCCTTTGTTGACTAAAAGTGTTCCGTAGTCTGCATCGTAGCGCCCCATTTCTATATTGTTGTCATAGTAGTTTCCTACCAATAAAATATCAGGCTTATTGTCGTGGTTAGCATCTGTCACTATCGCATCCCTGTAAGATGTAAACTGCGCCTGCCAGGGCAATGCATTTGTTTCAAAATGAAGGTTGCCTTTGTTCATCAATATAGCATTGGAAAAATAATCTGCCGATAACACATTTGCGGTCTCCAGTTTATCTGCTCCAAATATTTCTTTTAGCGAAGCTTTGGCCAAATCTTCGGCATACAAAAATTTCTTTTTTAGCACCGGCATCTGCTTTTCCAACTCAGCCTTTGTAGCAAAAGGAATTTCTTTTCTGCCAACATAATAAGTAACCACCTGCTCTTTTTTTCCATTGCCATCAAAGTCGTTAAAGTAAAGCCTCACCGGCATTTCCACGCTTGCTTTCAGGCGGCTGTTTAGCCCCAGGTTGCCAGCTATTATATCAATGTTTCCATCAGCATCTACATCACACGGCAATATGAAATTCCACCAGCCTTTCTTATCACTTAGCACCTTTTTATCAAAGTTTCCTTTATTATTTATATATGCTACAATGCCATCCCACTCCAGCGACAACAGCAGATCTTTATCGCCGTCTTTATCTATGTCAAACCACAAGGCATTTGTCACCAAACCCGCATGAGACAAGCCTTTTGCATACGTGTCTGTCACATTGGTGAACGTACCATTTTTATTATTGAGAAATAAATAAGACTGCGGAATTTCTCCATAGGCCCAGGGAACTGCCCGACCACCAATGAAGAAATCAACATAGCTGTCGTTGTTAAAATCGTTGGCAACAATGCATGAAGCAGTCATGTATAATTCTCCGAACGGATTGGGCAACTTGCTAAGATTTCCTTTGCCGTCATTCAAATAAATTCGTGGTGTATTGTGGTTATCTGTACCATAAAACTCGTTACCACCACTGGCTGCTATCAAGTCTATATTGCCATCGTTGTTTACATCGGTCCAGCAGGCATCGGTGTTTTCATAAATGCTGTCGGCATCCAGCACAGGTTGTTGCATTTTGATAAATCTGCCTGTTGCCTGTTGCAGATACACTACACTTTTATGGTCTCTCGATGAGCCTAAAAAAACATCCTCAAGCCCATCTTTGTTTATATCAGCTATCGCAATGGCAGGACCTTCCGTAGATATTTCGTGCGGTATCAAAAGTTCGCGGTCAAACTCTACAAAACGGTTTTCCCTGTGAACATAATCAATGCCTGTTTGCAAAGTAATATTATCAACCGGCAAAGTGTTGTTGCGTGTATGATTCGTGAGTATTGTAAAATCAAAAAGCGGTAGTCCTTTTTTATAAACAACTTCCTTTCTCTTTTCACTATTTGCTATGGTCAGTTTTTCGCAGGTTCTGTCGGGCCAAATGACATACATGGAATCAACCTTGTCACCTTGCAATCCAATGTGCATAGGTATTTCCATGCTTGATAAAAAACCACGAACAGGATTGTTTTCATAAGTTCTTATTTCAGCTCCGCTAAATAATACAACCTTTGCACCCGTTGCATGTATGTTGCCCGGAGCGTCTTTCAACTGCAGTTCAATAAAAGATTTGCCGGCAGAATCATTGGCTGTATTTCTATACACCATTGCAGGGTCGTCAATATTATTCACCACAATATCCAGGTCGCCGTCATTATCCAGGTCTGCATATACCGCACCGTTTGAGAAAGAAGGTTCATTACCTGTCACACTTTCTTTCTCGTCAGCAAATGTCAAATCACCTTTATTCCTATAAAATTTATTGGGAAGTTTTATTTCCGGGAATTTTTTTATAAGCGCCATATCCTTTCCCTGCATGTCTTCGTTGCTTATTTTCTGCTGTATCTCACCACTGCTTACAAAACTCACATAGTCTATATCATTCATCCGCTTGGGAATGCCGTTAGAAATAAACAGGTCTTTCAAACCATCGTTGTCAAAGTCAAACCACAATGGCGCCCAACTCCAGTCTGTAGCTGCAATGCCGCTGTAGAGGCCGGTTTCGCTAAACAAGCCACTGCCGCGGTTGTATTGCAGGTTGTTTCGTGTAAACTGGTATGAATAGCCCATGCCTATCTTTTCATGAAACAGATCATAGTTATCCTCTCCCAATGAACGTTTTAAAATATAAGGGTCAGCTGGCAGCATGTCCATAGAAATAATTTCAGGCAATCCATCATTGTTTACATCCGCAGCATCCACACCCATTGAGTATTGGCTGGTATGCATAAAATACTGCTCGCCTTCTTCTTTAAAAGTGCCGTTCTTTTGATTGATGTAGAGATAGTCATTTTCGTGAAAATCGTTGCCGATATACAAATCAGGATAACCATCAAGATTTATGTCTGCAACCACTACGCCGAGGCCATAAGAGATAGCCGAACTGTTGATGCCGGTTTGTTTGGTGACGTCGGTGAAGGCCCCCTTCCGGCTTCTCCCGAAGGGGGAAGAGTTTCCTCCTTTTGTTGCATTTGCAAATAAATCATTCCTGTAAATCCTATCTCCCGACAACGAATCGTAAGTGCCCATGAACACATTTCTCGGACGGAAATTATTATTTTGATGTACGGAGTGATTCAGCAAAAACATGTCGAGGTCGCCATCATTATCATAATCGAAAAAGGCTGCCTGTGTACTAAAGCCGGAAAAATCAAGTCCGTACAAAGATGCCTCATCATCAAACTTTGGAACGCCGTCTTTGCCCACGCCTTTGTTTATGAGCAACTGATTTTTGCTATGTAGTGTTTCATATTGCCCAACACGGCAGACATAAATATCCAGCAAGCCATCATTGTTTATATCCACGACCGATATGCCCGTTGACCATCCGCCATCATCGGGTATTGCAGCTTGTTTGGTTACATCGGCAAATTTCAGATTGCCTTTATTCAGGTACAATTTGTTCTGACCGCGGTTGCTTCCAAAAAACAAATCAACAAAGCCATCGTTATTAAAATCACCCGCTCCTACCCCGCTGCCGTTGTAGAAATACATGTACTTAAACAGGTTAAATTCGGGTGTGTACGCCAGGTTATTGCTAAAGTCAAGCCCTGTTTTTTTGCTGTCCAATGCTACAAACATCGGATGTTCGTTCTTCTTTTTTGAGCATGCCATTACCAGCAAACATGCCACTGCAGCCGTTAATAATATGATGAGCTTCGCCTGCTTCATTTATTGCTCAACCTGTACAATACAGGATAGTCATTGTTTTGAGTAAATAAGAACTGTTTTTTGCCTGCAGCATTTATCTCCTTTATGTCTTTCACCTGTCCTCGTATGTTTAGCCCCGATTTCTTCTGCTCAACAAAGCTGAATGAACCATTACCGTTATTCAGCAATACACTGCCATAGCTGGCATCCAGTCTGCCGAATTGAGGTGGGAAGGTGAAGAGGTTGCCGCCTGTTAAAATATCCGTTTTGCCATCGGCATTTACATCCGCTACGCAAATGGCGTTTATACTTGAGAGTTGCGATCTTATTGGTAGAGGCTTTACAGAAAATGAGCCATTCCCATTGTTGATAGCAATAATAGAAGTGCAATAGTTGAACATCCTGATACTTGCCTGGTCTATAAGGCTTTTATCAAAAAGGTCTTCTATACTTTTCACCGCATAATCCTTATGCTTCAGGTTTTGTTTTTTTAGAAAAGGGAATTGTTCAGTAATATCCCGTTTCAAAAAAACAGGCATGTTTTTTCCTGCCACTGTTTGTGTGATAAACTGATCAATTGTTCCATTGTGATCAAAATCATTTAACCAAAGTTTTACCGGCTTTTCTGTTGAAGGCTGCAGATAAAAGTTCTGGCCAATATTACCAATAACAAGGTCTTTCATGCCATCGCCGTTTATGTCTGTTGAAGCAATGGATTGCCACAGACCTGCCAGGTTTTCAAAACCCGTATTTTTATTTTCTTCAAACCTGCCATTCGCATAAGAGAAAACTTTTGTAGCCATCCATTCTCCCGTTACAATTAGCTCCTTTTTTGCATCACCATTTACATCGCACCACACAGCACCGGTTACCATTCCAATATGCGATAAGGAGGGATTAAACTTATCTGTTACATCTTTAAAGTTTCCTTTGCCATCGTTTTCATAAATATAGCTGCGGGGAGAAACACCATACGCAAAAGGCACACTTCGGCCACCCACAAAAAGATCTTCATCACCATCGCCATCGTAGTCGTTTGCCACTGCCACAGAAATATTAGCATCATTTATAGGAAAGGCATTGATGTTAATAGAAAAATTACCCTTACCATCATTAAGATACAAGCGATGCTGTATCTCCCTGCTGCCACGGCCTGCATTGTTTCCGCCTGCGCCTAAAAAAAGATCAAAATCTCCGTCTTTGTCAGCGTCAAAAAACAGTACGGCTACATCTTCAAAATCCCTGAATTGCGAAAATATTTTTTCGCTCTTTTTTATAAAACTGCCGTTTGGTGTTTGAAGGTAAAGTAGTCCTTCCTGGTCTTTTGCACCGCCTATGTAAATATCTTCAAGCCCGTCACCATTCACATCTCCTTTGGCAATCTGCGGGCCTTGGGTAGAAAGCATTTCCGGCAAATTTCTTTCGCTATAAAAATCTACATGCTCATCTTCCGTATGCTTATCAAATGATTGATTTGACTTTTGAAACATCGCAGACACTGATACAGTAAAATTGTATAATTGTGAACTCTGTGCAGGTTGTTCTATTCGTAGTAGTTTATTAAGTTGTGGATTATTAACTTTTGTATAAGTTCTGTCTGGCCAGATAATAATCATTGAATCCACACTATTATTTTTTCCCAATCCTATTACCTGGTTATAATCCATCGAAGCCTGAAAACCTCTTGACGGAAATATTTCACGGCTAAAAATATCTTCACCTTTGAATATTTTTATTGTAGCGCCTGCGGCAAAAGTATTCGGGCTATTGCCTTTCAATTGTATGGCTATATAATTATTTTGCAGTTGTTGCTGCGTATTGTTCTTATAAATAAAGGCATTGCTATTTTCATTGTTGATGACTATATCCATGTCTCCATCGTTGTCAAGATCGGCATATGCTACACTATTTGAGAAAGAAGCTTTATCAAAACCCCAACGTTTACCCATATCAGAAAACTGCAGATCTCCATTATTTCTAAATATCCTGTTAGGCAAAGGAGTTATGGGTATATGTTTCAACAGTTCCTCCATTTCCATCCGCTTGCCTGTCGCTACCATGTCAGCATATACATCATTTGAGAAAAAATCCAGGAAATCCAGATCACCTACATCACGGGCTATGCCATTGCATACAAAAATATCATTCAGACCATCATTATCCGCATCAACAAATACTGAACCCCAACTCCAGTCTGTACCATAAACTCCGCAATAGTTACCAATTTCGGAAAATGTACCATTACCATTATTTAGTTGAAGACAGTTTCTCACATACTGATGGTATAATCCTGCTTTTTGCTTGCTTAAGTACAGATCAATATTATCAAAGGTTCCGGTAGTCTTCAACCGGTAGTCATCATCGGGTATCATATCAGTAGTAAATATCTCCGCATGGCCATCGTTATTTATATCACCAAGATCAGAACTCATCGATGACATGCTTATCTTCTGAATATAATTCTCCAGTTCATCTTTAAAAGTTCCGTCTTTCTGATTGATGTACAGGTAATCTTTTTCAATGAAATCGTTGCCCACATAAATATCCGGATAACCATCCTCATTAATATCACCGACAGATACACCAAGTCCGAAACTAATAAGACCGCTATGCAATCCTGCTTGTTTCGTTACTTCTATATAATGGCCATTATTGTTTTTGAAAAGATGATTACCTCCTCCTTTTAGCTTATCATCCACATTCCATTTGCTTATATCCACATCCCGCATGTTTGCATAGTTGAGTGAACTAAAAGGAATCGGACTGTTATTGATGATAAAACAATCCAGGTCTCCATCCATATCATAATCTAAAAAGGATGCCTGCGTGCAGAAGCCAGATATATCAAGCCTATATTGTTTGGCTGCCTCAGAAAATGTAAGGTTGTGATTGTTGATGTATAATTTATTGCGCCTGTTGCCATCATTTATATGGCCTGAGTTGCAAACATATATATCCAGCCAGCCATCAGCATTGACATCCACAAAGGTAACACCAGTGCTCCACATGCTATCTTGCTTCAATCCTGCACTTGCTGAAATATTCTCGAACTTAAAATTGCCTTTGTTGAGATAGAGTTGATTTTCTCCCTGGTTAGATGTTAGAAAGACATCGGCCAATCCATCATTGTTTATATCTCCCAGTGCTACACCTCCGCCATTATAAAAATTCCTGAAAAGAAAACCATTATCATTATGCGTGTCTTTTACATCATTGCGAAAGTTTATTCCTGTACTATCCATCAGTATAAATAATGCAGAGGGTTGCTTTTGTTCTTTTTTGCACGAGGCGCATAAAACCAAAATTCCAAAAAACACGAAGGGTTTTAAGACAAGGTCAAAATGTTTCAGTAATTGATTGTTGCTGCTATCCATCTGTTTGCTTTCTCTGCAAAATATTGCCTGTGTTTTGTTATCGCTTTATACGGTACAAAACTGGAATGCTGTCATTTTGTGTTATAATAAAATCTTTTCCGGATTTGGTAGTTATTTCTTTTATATCTTTTATCTCACCTTTTAATAAAATACCCGAAGTTTTGTTTTCGATATAGGTAAAATCGCCTTTGCCATTATTAATGAGCATATGGCTGTAACTCGCATCGAGCCTGCCAAATTGCGGTGGAAATGAAAACATGTTACCGCCGAGCAAAAGATCTGTTTTGCCATCATTATTTATGTCCGCAGGGCAAATTGCGTTGAGACTGGAAAGCTGCACCATCACCGGCAAAGGTTTAACGGAAAATGTTCCGTTGCCATTATTAATCGCAATGATAGAGGTTGGATAGTTAAACTGTAGTTTTTTAGCCTTGCTTAAGACCTGCTCAGTGAATAATTCCTGGATTGACTTCTTTGCATATTCGCTGTGCTTCAGGTTGCCCTTTTTCAATGCAGGAAACTGGTCGGTAATTTCACGTTTTAGAAAAACAGGAACATCTCTTTTGTCAACTGTTCTTGTCAAAAACTGGTCAATAGTTCCGTTGTTGTCAAAATCTGTCACCCAGAGTTTTACAGGATGTTCTGCATCAGGTTTCAGGTAAAAATTTTCTCCGATGTTACCAATAATAAGATCCTGTTTACCGTCGCCATTTACATCTGTTGCTGTAATCGTTTGCCACCATCCGCTAAGCGATTCAAGTCCCGTATTTTTCAATTCCACAAAGCTGCCATTAGTGTAAGAAAAAATTTTAGTTGGCATCCATTCTCCGGTTACTATTAATTCCTTCTTTGAGTCACCTGTTACATCAGCCCATATTGCACCCGTTATCATTCCTGCATGAGTAAGCGGTGGGGGAGAAACATCTTTAAAATGTCCGTTGCCGTCATTATTATACAAATAGCTTTGAGGTATTTGTCCATAACTATACGGTACACTTCTACCGCCTACAAACAAATCTTCATCACCGTCGCCATCGTAATCATTGGCAGCAGCAACAGCAATGTTCATATTATTTTCAGGAAAAGCGGCAACATCAATTTCAAAGTTTCCTTTACCATCATTTTTATATAACCGATGTTGAATTTCCCTGTTGCCAGGTTGTACATTGTTTCCTCCTGCGCCTACAAACAAATCAAGATCTCCATCTTTGTCCGTATCAAAAAACAATGGGGCCACATCTTCAAAATCCTGGTAAAGTTTAAATACTCTTTCATCTTTCCGGGTAAATTTTCCTTCGGTTGTTTGCAAGTATAGCTGTCCAGGTTGATTTTTTGCTCCGCAAATGTATATATCATCAAGTTTATCACCATTTACATCACCCTTAATTACATGCGGACCTTCTCTTGATAAGAGTTCCGGCAGGTTTCTTTCGTAATAAAAGTCGGTATAGTCGTCTTCAGAATGCTTTTCAAACTTTTGGCCAACTGGTTCCAAAAACGTTTTCGAAAGATTATTTGCAGCATAATAATATGGCTTTCGCTCAGCAGGTTGATGAATATAATGTACCTGATTTATGTGTGGCTCTATAAATTTGCTGTAAGTCCTGTCTGGCCATACTATTACCATAGAATCAACATCCGTCAGCTTTCCCAAACCTATGATTTGCTTGTAATCCATTGATGATTGAAAACCTCTCGAAGGCATTAGCTCCCTATAAAAAACCTGGGTGTCTTTGTATATTTTTATTTTACTGCCTACGGCAAACGTGTTAGGTGCATTAGTTTTTAACTGAACTCCTATGTAATTATTTTTATTCTGCTGAATGGAATTATTTCGATAAACAAATGCCTCTTGATTTTCATTGTTTACAATCAGGTCAAGGTCACCATCATTATCAAGATCGGCATAAGCAGCCCCGTTAGAAAAGGAGGGTGTTGCAAGTCCCCATTCTTTAGCTACATCAATAAACTGCAGATTTCCCTTGTTTTTGAAAGCACAATTGGGCATGGCGTTTACAGGTATATAAGATAATACCGAATCAACGCTTTTCCTATGCCCCGACAATACCATTTTCTGGATTACATCACTGGCGAAGAAATCCATGAAGTCAAGATTGGTCACGTCTTTATTTACACCATTACAAACATAAATATCATTAAAGCTATCATTGTCGGCATCAAAGAATAGTGCGCCCCAACTCCAGTCTGTAGCTTCAACTCCACTGTAATTAGCCGCTTCAACGAATTGTCCACCTTTATTATTTATCATAAGGCAGTTCTTCATATACTGGTTGTAAAGGCCTGTCTTCAATCGCTGGCGGTGAAGGTCTATATTATCGAAAGCCCCAAGTGTTTTTAACCTGTAATCGTCTGCAGGTAACATATCCGTTGTAAAAATATCAGGATAACCATCATTATTTACATCACTAATATCTGCACCCATCGAAGAAAAGCTATTCTGTCCTACACAGTTCTCAAGGTCATCTGCAAATTTTCCATTCTTTTGATTTATGTATAAATAATCTCTTTCGTAAGAATCATTGGCCACATATATATCCGGGTAACCGTCATCATTCAGATCTCCCACACTCACTCCAAGGCCAAAGCTCATTAAGGTTCCATGTATGCCTGATTGTTTGGTCACTTCATTAAACTTCCCGTTATCATTGCGATAAAGATGGTCACCACCTCCTTTCAGAAAAGATGCAACAGGCCATTGCGCATCATAAAGATCTCTTCTGTTGGCATATCCTAAAGTATTAATCGGTATGGGGCTGTTATTGATGATGAAACAGTCAAGATCACCATCAAGATCGTAATCAAAAAAAGAAGATTGTGTACAATAGCCGGAAATGTCAAGCCCATACTTTGCACCTTCTTCTGTGAATGTATTGTTTTGCTTATTAATGTACAGTTGATTTTTTCGATGGCCTGTTGGCATATGACCAGAGTTACACACATACATATCAAGCCATCCATCTGCATTTACATCGGCAAATACAACACCTGTACTCCACATTGAATCTTGTTTCAACCCAGCCTTTATGGAGATATCTTCAAACTTAAAATTGCCCTTATTGAGATATAATTTATTCTCGCCCTGGTTGGAGGTAAACATAATATCAGGAAGGCTATCATTGTTGATATCACCAGTCGCCACACCGCCACCATTATAAAAATTTCGAAAAAGAAAACTATTTTCCAGCTTGCCATCCTGAACCTTATTAATAAAATCAATACCTGTTTCATCCATTAAACTGAACAACGATTTGTCGTCTTTATTACTTCGACAACCAACAACAAATATTATCAATACTAATCCGCTAAAATATTTTCTCATCAAAACAAGGGAATTTTATGACTCTATACTTTGTATCAAAAATACATGGTCATTAACAATATCGCTGCATAGAAGTGTAGTCGATTTATGCTCACATAAAAAAAGGCCGGCTTTAACCGGCCTGAAAAAATGTGCTATTCAAATGCTAGTAGCCTGGGTTTTGCTTCAAATTCGGGTTAGCAGCAAGAGCGGTTGACGGAATCGGGAATACAAGGTGAGTTGCGTCAGAGGCAGGTTTTAGCGACCATGCCTTCATAAATACACCAAAACGGACTAAGTCAGTCCTTCTTACAAGTTCCCAATATAATTCGCGACCGCGTTCGGCCAACAAAGTAGTGGGGTCTGCAACATTACTTGTGTTTACCAATGTCATTGCCACAAGAGGAGCAGCGGCTCTTGCAGCCCTTAATAAATTAACCATCGTTAATGCTCCGGCATTATCAGGTGCAGCAGCTCTCATTTTTGCTTCAGCCACCATTAATACGACATCAGGATATCTAAAAATTATTGCCCAGTTTCCGGCAGGGCCTTTATAGGTATTTGCTCCATCACTAAAATCAGGCACATATTTAAGAATTCTGATCCCTTTAATTTCAAGATCATTACCCGTTTCCTTCAAATCAGAAGATAAATTTGGATCAAATTTCAAATTATTTCCTTTTCTATCCTTCAATATTGTTCCATTCTGATCAACCTGTTGAGTAATTAATAAGCCGGGTCTCAAACCTGACACATCTGTGCATCCCTGGTAAAATCTGCCTCCAATTCTTTTGTCCAATAAACTGTCTGCCAGTGTTTGTACAGGAGTTGTTGTAACACCAAATGAATTATAAAAATCTGCGACCGTAGAAAATCCATTCCAGCCAGCCTGCGGAGCTAAGGGTGTATAAGAATTATAATGCAAAGTGGCCCACCATCTATTATGTATGCCGGAGTTGTTGGTTGAAACACCAGAAGCATTAGGATATGCAAATATGCCTTCGGGAGATGTTGAATTGGTTACGCTAAAGTTTTCAAAGTAATTAGTATTGTAATGGAAATGTCCACCAGCGATTATAGAGTTTCCAATAGATATGACTTTCTGCATGTCCGCATCAGCAAATGTTGGGTTTTGTCTGTTGTTGAAGGCTCCGCGGTTCAGATACAATTTCATAAGCAATACATTGGCTGCATCTTTATTCGCCCTGCTCATATCGGTAGTAGAAGAAAAAGCTGGTAGGTCGGGCATTATAGTAGTAAGTTCATCTATAATAAACTGGACAGCCTCATTTCCGGAATAAACTTTTGGAGCATTCAATAAATTATCTCCGGGATTTCTAAAAGGAAATTGACCAAATAAATCCAAAAGCTGGTAAAGGGATAATGCTCTCAGAAACCTTGCTTCTGCAGCCTGCACTTTTGTAGGATTAAATGCCAAAACATTTGTTGCATCAAAATTTAACTTGTTTAGAGAATTAAATTGATTGATAATGATGTCAACACCGTCGGGTCCGAAAGTGTGTTGTTTTAGGGCACGCCATTTCCCATTATCATCCCAGTCGCCGGCTCGTGTTGGTACAACACACTCATCTGCGGTGACTTCTTCAAGAGCTAAAATATTTCCCGGATCAGAATAAGGTCCTCCAACATCATTATAGGCGGTTTGCAGAAGTAGTTGAGTTCCGTTCGCACCTAGCGCATTTGCGGCTTCATCGCTTGTGAGAGCACTGGAAAGCTTCTGATCAAGCTTTGTACAGGCTGATATGGCAGAAGCTATTAAAAGCATTGCCACGAGATATTTTCTTATTGAATAATTATTCATAGTAGTTTTTTATTAGCGTTTTTTAGAGAGATGCATTAAATCCAAAATAAATAGCCCGGGGAGTAGGATAAGGTATATATTCAATATTTCTTGAAGGATACCCATCCTTAGTTTTATCAACATCTACTTCCGGATCAAATCCTTTAAATTTAGTGATTACAAATAAATTTACTCCCCCTACAAAAACGTTTAAATTCTTAAGGTATTTGCCTACAGATCCCATAGCATAATTGATAGTGAGATTCCTAAGCTTTATAAATGTACCGTCCTCAATATATCTGCTCGAAGCAGCAACACTGGCATTCAAATTTTCAGATGAACCGATGGCCTGAGAAGAAATGTTTTTACCATTCTGAATATTACTTACGTTAGTAACTGTATTATAAGTGTTATTATACACTTTAAATCCTCCCGCACCACTTGCATTGAAATTCAATGAAACCTTCTTATATTTCAGAGAATTACTAAAACCATATATCCAATGTGGGTTAGGATCTCCTAAAAATTTCGGATTGTCAGATATTATTTGTTGTCCATTGTGATCAAAGCCCTGGAATTCTTTCACATAAAATACATTCACAGGTTGATTATTTCCGATAACCTGCGCCAACGCACCTGATACTCCCTGTCCGCTTATGAGAGCGGTTTGAATATTTGCCTGGTTAAAATCTTTCAGCAAATTTTTGTTATGTGCGATATTGAGGTTCGCATCCCATGAAAAATTCTTATTTGTTACAATTGTACCTCCCACAGTAAACTCATACCCTTCATTCATTAAATGTGCTGGTAGGTTTATGAAGAAGATAGAAGCAGGAGCGGGCTGAATGGCTGTGCTTTGAAAAAGCAAATCAGTAGTATTCTTTTTATAATAGTCAATCGATCCAAATATTTTATTTCTTAAAATACTATAATCCACACCTATATTAATCTGGTTTGTCTTTTCCCATTTTAAGTCGGGATTTGCAACATTGCTCTGACCAATACTGCTATATGCGCCAGAATTAAATTGTTCGAGAGATGCACCAGACGGAAATTCCTGGTTGCCTGTGATACCCCACGAAGCTCTTAGACTTAAATTAGAAAATATATTGTTGTTTTTCAAGAAATCTTCGTTAGAGGCAATCCACTTGACTCCTACAGAAGGGAAATATCCATACTTATTATTTTTCCCAAACCTGCTGGAGCCATCTGCCCTTATTGTAGCGGTGAAATAATATTTATCAGACATATTGAAATTCACACGTGCAAAGTAGGATTGAATCTCACTGCTTGGATCTACATATGTTTTGAGAGGAAATTGATTTTTTGCATTTTGAAAGAAACTTGTGTAGAGTACATATATCCTATGTGCCTGATCTAAGTTTGTATTAAACTGACTGGCAAATACTGAAGAATTTCCAAAATTTGTTTTCCAGTATTCGAACCCCGCTAAAGCATCGAATTTTAGATTTTGGGTTAATTCAGTATTATAATTCACAGTATGGGTGAACGTCTTTGAAGTTAAAAATGCCGTAGAAATATTAGCTAAGCCAGTACCGGTTACACCTTGAATGCCATCAACCCATCCATCTATGCTTGAGTTTCTTTTACCGGTTCCGTGATTTATTGCGAATAGAAATTTATACTCAAGGTTTCGCATTATTTTGTAAGAGGCTGAAATATTTGCAAGAAATACATTTACATCGGCAACGTCATTATATCCATCTATAACTGCAAGAGGATTAGGGGTAGAATTACTCGCAAGGCTCCACAAACCATTTTTTTGTGTAAAAGACTTTGTAGGATTCCAATTTAAAGTGTAAGACATCAAATTACCACCTGCACCTGCTGTATTGCTAATTAAACCCATATGCTCTGTGGTATGCCCGCCAATAGCATTAAAATCAATACTTAGTTTATTATCTAAAAACTTATACTGCCCTGCAAAAGTACCTAAATACCTGTCAAGAGATGTTTTCTTAATTAAACCCTGCAGGCTGGAGCCAAAAAATGAAGCCCGGAACTTACCGGTTTCATTTCCACCGCTGATAGCAAGATTATATTCCTGGGTCAATTTCTTTTGTGTGATTTCTTTTAAAGCGTCAACAGAAGCCGAGGAATCAAAGCTGAGATTGTTTGCTTTTGTAAAAGTTCTATACTCATCTGCAGAAAGCACTTTATACTTTTTCATATACCCCGTAGCCACTGCGAACTTGGTACCAAATTCTATCTTAGTTGCACCCGCTGATCCTTTTTTAGTAGTAATAACGATAACTCCATTAGCCCCACGTGAACCATAAATAGCAGCAGCAGAAGCATCTTTTAATACATCTACCTGTGCAATGTCGTTTGGATTAATATAAAGTAATGGATTTGATTCAGGAGTAGGACCAAAGTCAAGTCCGGAACCGGCATAGCTTAGAGATGGCTTTGCAGTTCTACCATCCAGCGGTACTCCATCTATTACATACAGAGGATTTCCGCCAGCACGTAAAGAGTTATTACCTCTAATCTTAATAGTAGTTGCTGCCCCTGGTTGTCCATTATTGTTGGTTATTTCCAATCCGGAAATTTTACCTTGCAATAATTGATCCGGTGAGGCCATATTTCCCTGGTTGAAATCTTTTGCTTTTATTGAAGCCAAAGCGCCTGTTACATCCTTCTTCCTCGCAGTACCATATCCAATCACCACCACATCAGTAAGACTTTGTGCTGATGATACCATGGATACCGTCACACTTTCGCCAGACACCGTTACGGTCTGGTCTGCATAACCTACATAAGAAATTCTAAGTTTGTTAGAGCCTTCAGGCATATTGATGGAGAAGCTTCCATCTGCACCTGTTTTTACACTTACTGATTTGCCTGCAACAGATACCGTTGCTTCGGCGAGGGGTGAGTTGTCTTTGCTGTCTGTGACTCGCCCCGTTATTGTTTTTTGGCTAAATGCCAAAATTGGGGCAATAAGTAACAACACTAAACCCAATAGTTGTTTTAGTTTTTTCATAATAGCTTTTGGTTTGAGAGTTTTGACGTGCTAAAATTACAATTGTTTTGACAAATTGTTTAAAATCACTTAACAATTTTTTTATCAAAATATATTTTATTTACCCATAAAATAAAAATAATATGCTTGAGATAAGCTAAAAGCATTGCAGGTGCTAAGACATGTTATTAACACATAATATTTCTTAGATCGTAAATGAAGAAATTAAAATGAAGAAATTTGGCTACGGACGACTAGAGCTACGGACAACAGACCACCGACCATTTTACCACAGACAACAGCCATTGACCATAGACAACAGACCATTGACCACAGACAACAGACACAGACCATTGACCACAGACAACAGACCATTGACCACAGACAACAGACCATTGACCACAGATTACAGACCATTTGACTATTCACTTATTGATCAATTGACTATTGACTATTGACTATTGACTATTGACTTATTGACTATTGACTATTGGCTTTCCAGCTTTCAAACATTTTTTAAATCAATAGCTTGTTTTGTATTTAAGTATCGGGACCAAAAAGATCGTCTTTTCAAACAGTTTTTCTATTGTACATCGCCTTTGGTAATGCCATCATCTGGAAAGTAAAGTTTAGCCGGTTGGGAGTTTTCAAAGTGACTTTGCCTGCCTGATATATTTTTTCTTGGGGGTCATCTTCACTGTTAACTTTTTTGAAAATCAGGATTGTCGTCCTCGTTTAATCCGACAATTTCCCCATCGGGTACAGCATTTAATTCAAGTGCAGCAAGCTGCATTTACTAAAATACAATAGGCCGATAAAAAGTAATTTATGTTTCTTTAATAGAGTTTTATTCCCTCCCCTATCGCTCTATAACCATCCCATTTTCTTTCGTAAATCCAATCTACCCTGAAAGGGTTTATTTGTTTCTTTTGCCAGCATAGACGGGATGTAATGTTCTAAGTTCCAGGAAGAAACCGGTCTTGTCAGGATTTCTTTTTTACAGTAATTTTTTTAAGCGATTCTTTTGAAGAAGTTGCTTTTTTGGGCTTGGCGGTCTTTTTATTTTCAGCCAGCCATTTATTTATCGGCGAACTTTTTGGTGTATCATCTTCGCTATTGTAAGCCTGATCTACTGCATACTTATCCCTGTGTTTTATCAAAAGCCAACTTCCTGATTCATTGTCCTTTAACCGAACCAGGGCGAATTCTCCTTTAAGTTTTCTTCCATGCAATACAAACTTCAAATTTCCAGCTTTAAGACCTGCTTTTAATAATTTCTCATCAGACTTTGCATCTTCCTGTGGATCAAGAGATGTATAAGTACCACGATCCCATATTTCAACTATTCCGGCACCATAATTACCTGGGGGAATAACTCCTGCAAAATCTTTATAATCATAAGGGTGATCTTCTACCATCATAGCCAGGCGTTTATCCTGCGGATTCAAACTCGGGCCTTTAGGTACAGCCCAGCTTTTTAGCACACCATCCATTTCAAGCCTGATGTCGTAATGCAAACGTGAGGCTTTATGACGTTGAATAACAAATATTAACTGCTTCATTTTGTGCGCAGCTTTCTTTCCTGAAGGTTCGGAAGTATTTTTAAAATTTCGCTTGGTATTGTATGTGGAAAGACTCATAATAAAGCCTGAATGCAATTGACAGACCAAGGCGAAGCAAGGTGATAATTAGCTAATGTGATAATATGATAATGAGCTGATGTCAGCAAATGTCCGAATGATAGAGGGTGTAAGTATGATGCAGTATCAAACAATCCTTAAGGATATATTGCTTGCATTGCACCAGGCACGCCTGAAGTGCAACCTTTGATGATGGAATGCTTTTTTTGTATAAAAATGTATGCCGTCAAGTGTAATTAATCGTCTTGATTACGATGATAAGAGCAGGGATTTGATAATTGTTTTCGTGTCGGGAATGAAGTATAAATACAAAAACGTTCCTCAAAATATATTTGATGGGTTTAAAAAAGTAACAAGCAAAGGACGCTATTTCAATAAAAGCATCAAAGACAAGTTTGCTTTTGAGAAAATGGAGGAATGAAAGACGATAGACAACGGACTACAGACAACCGACGATAGACAACGGCCGACCGACAATAGACAACGGACAATAGACGACGGACGACCGACAACAGACGACGGACAACAGACCAAGAACTATGGACAACACACTATAGACCGCAGCCATTCGACAATAGTGGTTTGGCAACGAACCTGATCTATTCTAAAAAAGGAGCAGTTCTGAATTCATAGACCCCGCGATTCTTTTTACAATAACAGGCTTCAAAATCATTCAGTTGATTTGAATATTTAGCATGTAATTTATAACATATTCATTCAAAATAAAATAAACTTAAATCTTTTTTGCAGGTAGAGAATCACATCAAGGCATTATAATTTTCATGCAAGTATTTGCATTTGATTAAAATTATTTAATGTGGATAAATAGTGAAAATTTAGGGAAATCTCCACAAGTTTTTTAATAATTCAGTAACTTTAAAGCTATACGTTTGCAATATTGTTATATCCTACAACTATTTTATTTTAATTATTTCTTTATGAAGAAATTTTCCTATCTCCCCTGTTTACTGTTGATTTTGCTAACCGGGTTAAGCCTACATGGATTTAGCCAACAGGTTATTGGTTCCTTTCCCACTATGGATGGCGGCTTTGAAACTCAGACAAATGGTGCTTTTACAGTTTTGTCATCCATCGGAAATACAACCCAACGTTCAGACTGGACATTGCAGAATACTACATCTGCTTCTGCCACCATCAATTCTACCGGTGGCCGGTCGGGACCTAAGTACGCTACTTTGAACAATAGCAACACTACTGCTGCAAGAGTACAATCTCCTACAGCAGCCAATGGAGCGATTGCCAATACAACAGCGTACACTGTACAGTTTTATTACAAAACATCAGGTTCGACCGCAGTTACAAACTTTCAGCGTAATATTTCTCCAGATGGCACTGGCTTTCCTGGCACATATAACGCCCTTACGATGTCTGGCACCAGCGGCGCCTGGACATTGGTACAGGTAAGCCAAACTTCAGGCTCTTCGTCAAATGGTACAAAATACGGTATTGGTCTTTTCAGGTTAAATAATACAAGTGCCACCAGTTTTGATGTGGATGATTACGTAATGTATGCAGGCGCAGCCGATAACTCTGCCCCTAACTCACCGGGTTCAGTAACTGCAACTCCTACAACAGGATCAACCACTTCAAGCCTTGATGTAAGCTGGGGCGCTGCTTCAGGCGGTGTTGATGGTGGCGGTTATGTTGTTGTTCGCTATGCCGTATCACCCGACGCCAATGGCGATCCCAATCAGCAGGGCATTTATTCTGTCAACAATACTATTACAACCGGAACAAACGGATATACAGGAACAATCCGCTACATAGGTACAGGAACAAGCTTTTCAGACGGAAGCCTCCTGAATGGCACTACTTATTACTACAAGGTTTATACTGTTGATAAAGCTTTTAACTATTCCGGCGAAACCCAGGGAAATGGTACAACAGCCGTGGCCAACCCTACCACTACTTCCATTTCGCCAACATCTGCACAGGCAAGCAGCGGGGCTTTTACTTTAACTGTAAATGGCACCAATTTCTTTAGTGGTTCTGTAGTTACCTGGAACGGCTCTAACCGCACTACAACTTTTGTTTCCCCGACCCAGCTTACTGCCAGTATTTCCAATTCTGACATTTCATCTGCAGGATCGGCTACAGTAGGCGTAACAAATGCAGGCGCAGCTACCCCAAATTCCAATACTCAAACTTTCACCATATCCGGTGGAGTGAGTCAAACAATAACGTTCAATTCAATTGCAACAAAAAACTATGGAGATGCTGCTTTTGATCCGGGAGCTACAGCAAGTTCGGGCTTAACTGTTAGCTATACAAGCTTAAATACCACGGTAGCTACAGTTTCGGGAAATATGGTAACAATTGTAGGAGCAGGTACAGCTACTATCCGGGCATCGCAAAGTGGCAATGGCACTTATGCTGCCGCTACCCCGGTTGACCAAACACTTACTGTTAACCCCAAAACATTGACAGTATCCGGCGCTACTGCTCAAAATAAAATATATGACGGCAGCACCGCTGCAATAATCACCGGAGCTACTCTTGTAGGAGTTATTAATAGCGATAACGTAACAGTAAGTGGCGGGGGCACTTTTGCAAGCGCAGGCCCGGGTACTGGTATTTCTGTAACCGCAGCACTTACACTTGGCAACACAGATGCCTATAAATATTCGCTTACGCAACCGACAGGTTTAAGCGCAGACATCATCGCTCCGCTTTTGGCCTGGGACTTTGCAGGCGGCGCAGGCAATGAGGCTTCAGTTGCAGCAACATCGGTTGATGCAAATCTTAATAGCAGCAATGTGACAAGAGGCGCCGGTATTAATGCTGCCAGCTTGCCCAATGGCTTTTCTTCTACCAATTATACCGCAAGCGGCACTCTTTCTAACGCAGTGACCAACAACCAATATTTCCAGTTTACTTTAAATCCAAAAGCCGGCTACCAGGCTTCGCTTAGCACCCTCGATGCTAACCTGCGCAGGTCATCAACAGGCCCTAACGCTTACCAGTGGAAATACAGTCTCGATGGTTTTGCTACTGCCGGTGTTGACATCGGCTCACCGGTAAGCTTTACCAACGCTGCTACAACAGGAGTTGCACAGACCCAGATAGATTTGTCTGGCATAAGCGCTCTGCAAAACATTTCTACAGTTAACACAGTCACTTTCAGGTTGTATCCTTATGGCGCAAGCGCTACCGGCGGAACTTTTGCCTTCGGGTTGCCTACAACACCAGTGAATGATATAGCGATTACAGGGACAACCGCGGCAGCGCCTACACCTGATATAGATATCAGTGCAGCACACCCTGCAGCGGGTAATGCAGACCAGGGTACTACAGATGTGATAATCGGAAGTATCGCTTTGGATATTTCTACTGCCAATGCTTATTTGCTTGGTGCATCTGTAACCACTGCCGGAACTTACACAGCATCGGATATTACAGACATCAAGTTCTGGTACAATACCGTAAATAATCTTACAGGTGCAACACAAGTGGGAACTACACAAGCTGCAGTAGGCTCAGGTAACACAGCCAGCGTAAGTGGTTTGACCACTACATTCGGTCCTGGTCACATTACTTACCTTATAGTTACAGCCTCTATAGCTTCGAGTGCAGTGCCCGGTCATACCATCAGTATCGGAACGACAGCATTTGCTAACCTCAATTTTGCCAGCGGCAATAAAACAGGAACAAACCCCGTAGCTGCCAGCAATGCGAAGACAATTTCGCAACTTAATCCAACTGTTACCATTTCTACTGCACATCCTGCAGCCGGCAATGTGGCACAAAATTCTATCAATAATATTATTGGCAGCATCAAGCTCGATATAACAGTTACCTCAGCCACTCTTACAGGCCTTACAATCACAACAGCAGGAACATACCAGCTCGCTGATTTACAAACTAATGCGTTGAAATTCTGGATTAATAGTACAAACAATCTCACAGGCGCTACGCAGTTAGGTACTGCACAGCCTTCTGTGGGGCCAGGCAATAATGTTTCAGTAAGTGGTTTATCCAGCTCTATACCGAATGGCGGAACCCGCTATCTGCTGGTAACTGCTGATATTGCTTACAATGCTGTTGCCGGCCGTACTGTTCAGCTTGGTTCAACAGCTTTCAGCAATATTACTTTTGTAAGTGCAGATATGGCCGGTACTGATCCTGCCCCTTCAGGAAATTTCCAAACCATTACAGCAGTAACGCCATCTATTGCAGTTGCAAGTAACGGTCCGACTGCATCATCAGTTAATGCCCCCGCGACCAATGTAATATTGTATGGTTTTACAGCTGCCGTTACTGTGAACTCAACAGCATTGACCGGAGTTACAATAAAAGGCGCAGGCACATATACTGCCGGTGAGTTTGTAGGATCAAGCGTAAAAGTATGGTACAATACAACCAACACATTTGGAACTGCAACTGTAATAGGAAGCGGCATTACAATGGTCAACCCGGGTTCTAATCTAATTATCACAGGTTTGAACCAGGTGATTGCAGCCGGCACAACCGGTTACTTCTGGATAACAGGAAATTTGATTTCTGGTGTAACTTCAGGACATACTTACAATACCACTGCTACAGCGCTATCAAATTTCACTTTCTCACAAGGAACTAAAACAGGCACTGCGGCTGCAACAGGCGTTCAGACTTTCTATCCTCAACCTACCATCACCGAAATATATGTTCCCCAATATATACAGGGAAATACGGCAACCAACAGCACAAGAGTGCCGTATGTTTATCGTGTAAAAATTGGCAACCTGCTTGCAAATACCACTTACAGATATTTTAACAGTGTGGTAAATGGTAGTGATAATAGTACAGCTACAGGTGCAGGGGTGGCTATCTATCCTTCCACTTCATCAAACTTTACTGCATCAACCAGCCCCGGACTTAGTACTGCAGGCACTTATAGCACATTTACCACTGATGCATCGGGCAATTATACAGGATGGTTTATTACAGAACCTTCAGGTAACACCAGGTTCACCCCGGGAACAACCGTTTACATGCGCATTAACTTAAATGATGGTGGAGTTGGAACTTCAGTCACTACCAGGGTTACTACCAGTGCCGTTACAGTCATCAATTTTGTGGCATCTGCGGGTGCGGCCAATGGTACCGGTTTGAGGGGAACTTCATCCGGCACTGCCAAAAACCTTGTATTATTGTATGACAATGTTAATGGTACAGGTCGTCCTATTTCAGGTACTTATATTGAGTCGGACGGATATGCGAATGTCAGCAGCTACGTAGGCTTCTATTCAAGTGTTGAAGCTGTGGCCGGTGCATGGGGTGCGATCATTCCCAATACGCTTCCCAATGGTATAAGAAGAATTGAGCAAAGAAGCCTTGCAAACGGAGCCGCTGTAAACTGTCCTGCAATATCTCTTAATGGTACATGGCCAAGCGGTACAAATACGATTAACCCAACGGGAGGCACTACGGCATTGGTTATTTCATCAACAGATGCACCGCTTAACACATCTGCGGCTACGTGGCTTGGTGTAAATAACAACTGGAACGATGCAGCCAACTGGATATGTGGTGTGCCCAACAGCAGTACAACCGATATTATTATTCCAAATACTGCGGCTGTAATGCCAAAAGTTTATACCGATGTTACAGTAAGAAATGTCACCTTCCAGGGAAGCGCTGCGACTGTTGATTTAGGTGTAAAAACCTTAACAATAGCAGGCGCTGTTTCAGGTGCAGGCACATTCAAAGGCTCAGATTTTTCAGGATTGGTAATTGGCGGAACAGCAGGTACATTAAACTTTACAAGCGGTTCAAGAATATTGAAAACACTTAGCCTTACAACAGGCGCTACAGCCACTTTGGGCACTGCTCTCGATATCACTTCAGCTAATTTTGGCGGTACGCTTACTGTTGCTTCAGGCGCTACACTTACAACAGGCGGAAATCTTACACTTAAATCAAGTGTAAATGGTACAGCCAGTGTAGGTACTTCTGCAGGAACTGTAAGCGGCAATGTAGTTGTTGAAAGGTTTATTCCTAAAAATGCATTCAGAGCATGGAGACTGCTTTCAGTTCCGGTTCAGGGTAGCCAGACATTCCATCAGTCATGGCAGGAAAACCAGGCGGCAATGGCAAATGGTGTTCCGGGTTATGGCACATTGCTTACAAGCACAGCCGGTGGCAATGGTTACGATGCGGCTACACAAGGTAATTCCCTGCTAAGCTTTACAAACGGCAATCCTGGCAGCTTCACTGCTGTAGGAAATACCAACAATGCAATGGCCACAAATTCAGGTTACTTTGTTTACATACGCGGCGACAGAAGTGCAAGCATTTCCGGAGGTGCATTTAACCCAACCGCTACTACACTGCGCACAACAGGTAGCCTGTATATGGGCAACCAGTCATCCATCACATTGCCCGCTAATAATAACGTAATGGTAGGTAATGTATATGCCTCGGCAATTGACTTTACAACCTTGACAAAAAGTGGCGTCACTTCTTTCAAAGTATGGGATCCAAAACTCCAGGGTACAAGCAACATAGGCGCATACCAAAGTTTCAGCGCCTCCAACGGCTACGATCCTACTCCCGGCGGAGGAAGCTATGGAAGTACTCCTAATACAAGAATTGAGTCCGGACAGGCATTTATTTTAAACTCTGTAAGCGGCGGGTCCGTTCAACTAACTGAAGCAGCCAAAACAACAAGCAGCAGAAACGTGTTTAAAACATCTACCACTTACAAGCAATTTAAAACAAGCCTTATCGCTTACACTACTTCAGGCTTGTCGCTTGCAGATGGAAACTCTGCTGTGTTTGACAGTTCTTTCTCCAATGGCATAGACAACGATGATGTTGTTAAACAAGGCAACTTCGGAGAAAACTTTGCAATACTAAGAGGTGGCGTATCGTTAGCGCTGGAGGCAAGACAGCCAATAGCAACCAACGACACTATATTCTTCAGAATGTGGAATATGAAACAGCAGCAATACAGGTTTCAGTTCGTGGCGAAAAACCTGAACACTACAGGCCTTACTGCAGTTTTGCACGATAACTTCCTCGGTACAACCACCCCGCTGAATGTAGTTGATACAACATTTGTTGATTTCACCGTCACATCCGATGCCAACTCTTCAGCGCAGGAACGTTTCAAGGTTGTATTTAAAGTGTCTTCAATAATGCCGGTAACTTTTACCAACGTTCGTGCAGACAAAAACAACAACAAGGTAAATGTATCATGGAGAGTAGAATCAGAGCAAAACATGACCAATTACGAAGTAGAACATTCGCTGAATGGAAATGTATTTGAAAAAATCGGCACTGTGAAATCGAAAGGAAATGCAGCGGCAAATGATTATGGTTTTGTTGACCAAAGCGCCATTATTGGCGATAACTATTACCGGATAAAAGGTATTGAGGCTTCCGGCAAAGTAATCTACAGCGCTATTGTAAAAGTAAAAACAGAGCGATTGCAGCATATTGTTAGCATCAGTCCCAATCCTATTGTCGGCAACCGTGTTAATTTAGAATTTAGCAATATGCCACAGGGAGAATATAAAATGCAGTTGCTAAATACCAGTGGGCAAATTTTATTTAATAAAATAATTGCCTACGAAGGTGAAAATAATGTAAAATCCATTATCTTGCCTTCAGGAATAGTGCCTGGTATATATCAACTTCAGTTGATAGAGCCTGCAGGCCTTGGAAAAACTGTTCAAAAATTAATCATAAGCAATAACTAAACATCAGAAGTTTGAAAACTCTAACTACCTTACTGACAGGAATTTCAAGAAACGGCAAATCAATTTGCCTTGTCATTGCAATGTTTTTGCTGTCTATCAGCAGTTTTAGCCAGGATCCGGGCGGCAGCCCCGATGGACCTCCTCCGGCTGTACCGTTTGAAGACAACCTAAAATGGATATTGATAGCCGCAGGCGCTTTGCTGGCCCTGTTTGTTATCAGGAGAATGCAAAAAAGACACGTTTCTAATCAGTAATAATCAAAAAAGTCATATAACTATTATCCGCCCGGCACATTGTTGAGCGGATAATAGTTTTTTTATTTTATGTAAAGCCATCTCCATAATTCTTATTCTACAATCTAATTGCAATGTCATTGACTTAAATTATTGAATATTTCTTATGAGGATTGAGTGTTTATTTTTCGTAAGTCAATGACATAGAGTCTAACCTTTTTAAAGAATACATGCTAAGATTGCGATGCTAAGATCAGGCAACCCATTCAAAAAGCTTAACAGGGAAATGAAAACATTCCTCGTCAAGCTGATTATTTTCATCGTTTCCTGGGAAGCTTTGTATGTTTTTTTGCTTAAGCCAAAAAGAATACCGGACAGCATGCTTACCGAGTGGCTGACTGTTGCTGTAACCGGCACAATTAATTTCTTTTTCAGGCTTACACCATCGGCCACATGGATAAAAGACCCGATTCATGATGCTTGCCTGATACAACAGAATGGCCGGTCAATACTCATGATCTTTGATGATTGCAACGGCCTCGATCTATTCATTATTTATCTTGCATTTATCTTATTGTTACCCTACCCTGCCCGGCGAAAAATCATATTCAGCATTGGAGGTCTGTTAGCAATTTTTGCAGGCAACATCATACGTTGTGTAGCCTTGTATTGGGTGTATCTTCATTTCAGGAACATGTTTGATTTTAATCACCACTACCTGTTTACGATTATTATGTACCTGATCATTTTTTATGGCTGGGTTTTATTCACCAAAAAAACTCAAACCAATGAAATCGGCTAAAGTGTTTTTGCTCCTTGTATTGGCCCTCTATGCGGGTTTGATAGGAATGGATTACCTGAAAGCAGTAATATATCCGCTAAAACATCCCTCTCATTCACTCATCATCTGGCTTAAAACATTTTTTCTTGTATCAGGAGGAATACTGATCATGTGGCTGACATTGGAAAAGCGGGTATTCAAGACCTTTCTCATCATTTATTGCGCTTTGTGGGCTATTTATTACATAATAAAATGGATTGCCAAACTACCAGCAACTGCGCAGGCCACAGAGTCTGCTTTTTCTGCAAATAAAATGATGCTCTTTTACCTTAATATTACTCAACTGCTTACCCCATTTCCTTTCTTCTTTTTTTGGGTATTAAACCGGGTGTTCAAAAGTCTTCCGGTAAAGAAAGAACCATAAAAACTACAAATTGAGAATTGAATATTCGTTATTGAAAATTGAGTGTTTGAAAACTACCACACAGATAACATCAAACCTTATTAAGCCTACTTAATTGCTTCACCCGCTGCACAATGCTCATGGCAATGCCGGAAACCATTACAAGTATTCCGAGCCATAATACATTTATGAACGGAAATTCGTAAGCTTTCAGCGTTACAAAATCAAGTACTGATGTACTTTCCTTTACGCCTAATTCCATCAAGCCTTTCGATTGGTCTTTGACCTGGTTAAACTGCAGTATAAGATTTTGCGCCATCACTGTATCCGGGATGGAATAAGCGCTTCCGTTTTTTATATGAATGACCGGCAGCGCCGAAAACCTGTTTCCCTCTTTGCTGATTACGGTTATATCAAGTCCTACGGCAGTATCTGTTGGAGAAAATTTGTACTTGTCGCTTTCTGGATTGACAGTAACCTTATTAATAATCATCAGGCCTCTGCTATAAAACAGCGTATCACCCTCTTTCACATTTTTGTTTCTGAAAGTGCTGGTATCAGCGGCTTTTATCTTTTCGGGGTCTCCGAGAAAAGTGAGATAGGTAAAGATGTCTTTGTGCCAGTAATGCTTTGCCGATGGGTTTGGAGTAACGCCTTCGTTGCCTTTATTATTCTCAATTATATCAGGATAAAGATTGAAGTTTTCACTACCCGTTTTTGCTTTGAAATTTATCTCGTAATAGCGTTTGCGGTCTTCGGTATTCAGGGTGTCTTTTACATAGGTCACCATAAATTTACCCATGTCTGTAGCCAGTCCTTTTACCAAAGTAATATTTTCATAAGGGCTTTCTTTATCACCTTCCTTAAGCGGCGACATGCCTGTGGTGTTATAGCTTAACACCGATTTTTTTGATGAAGAAATAAGAATGCCGGCCAACACAAGCCCAAAGCCAATATGCGCTACCGAAGCACCTGCAGATTTCATTCTTCCTTTCAGTTCTGCAAAAACATAAAAAGCATTTGCCACAATAGCATACACCGCAGCAAATATGGCAAAATGAATGGCAATCAAAAATCCGGAACCTTTTTTTGCGTAGCTGATATTGCCCCAAATACTAATAGCAACACTAATCAGCAGTGCGATGGCTGTAGGTGTGGCAATTTTTTTAAAGAAAGCATTCTTATCAGTATTGCGGTATTTAAAGTATTGTGTAACAGCAGTAAGAATGCCAATGATGATAGCCACAAAAACCTGTACCTGGTTATGAAAACCTTCCGGGTCTTCGCCTACAGCCCATTTGGTGCCAAACATTTTGTTGAACACAGGCAGCGAAGTGATAAAAATAATGACCAGCGAAGAAAGAAAAAGTATCAGCGCTCCTATAAACATCCAAAACTCGCGGCTGTACGTATTTTCTTCCTTGTGTATGACCGGTATTTCTTTGCTGCGCTTCGCAAAAAGAATAATAGCCGGCACCAGGAATACGCCAATAAATGTCAGCAACTGGAAGTTCATACCCAGGTCTGTAAATGCATGCACAGAAGTATCGCCCAGTATGCCGCTGCGGGTGAGAAATGTAGAGTAGAGAATAAGTAAAAAAGTGAGCAGGTAAAAGACATAGGTACTCTTAAGAGAATAGCCGCTGCTGCGGTAGATAAGATTCGTATGCAGCCCTGCAACAAGTACCAGCCACGGCACCAGCGAAGCATTTTCTACCGGGTCCCACGCCCAATATCCGCCAAATGTGAGGCTTTCGTAGGCCCATGCGGCACCCATCATAATGCCTACACCCAATATGCCTGCCGAAAACGCAGCCCACGGTTGCACATGCTTTACCCAGGTATGGTCGCGTTTCCACAAGCCTGCAACAGCGTATGCAAACGGAACAAGTGTAGAAGCAAAACCCAAAAACAAAACAGGCGGATGAATGACCATCCAATAATTTTGAAGCAGCGCATTCAGTCCATTTCCATCTTTCCACAAACTAAGATAGTCGCTCCGCAGCATGCCGGTAGCAGGGTCTTTAAAAACAGGTGCAGCGTCAAAGAAATTTTCATGACGCAGCAAGACAAACGGGCTGCTGCCAACTTTTGCATTGAAAAAATACAAGCCGATAAGCATGGTAGCCAGGCAAAATTGTGCAAAGCTTATGACAGTCATTACCGGCGCCTCCCAGTTTTTTGCTTTCCATATCAGCAGCCATCCAAGTACGCAATGCCAGAAACTCCACAGCATAAAACTTCCCTCCTGCCCTTCCCAGAAACAGCTTAGCAGGTACTGAACCTGCAGGGCACGGCTGCTATGCTGCCATGCATATTTATACTCGAAAAAATGGTTGGAAATAATGTAATAAAGACATGAAAAAATGGCGATGACCGAAATGGTTTCTAAGAAGAATGCGCCACGTGCAAGCCTTATCCAGCTTGCTTTTTCCTGCAAAATATTGTTGTTGGAAGCCTTATAAAAAGCAATGGTAGCTACAATGGACGATACCAGCGAAAGAATAGCAAAAAAATGTCCTGCCTGACCGGGAAATAAATGTTCTCCTATAAAATTCATAGTTTAATCGGTTGATTAGCTCACCTTCACATTTTGCAATGGTCAGCTTTCTCTCAATTCCTTTTTGGCTGCGTTCATATCATCCTTATACTTCGAGGGGCATTTCAGCAATATATCGCGGCATTCAAAATGGTCGCCATCTACTTTTCCTTTCAGCACTATGCGGTCGCTTTTTTCTATCTCTGCAGGCTTGGCGCTATGATATACCACTTTTATACTGTTGCCCAACGTGTCCACAGCATTGAAAGTAAGATAATTAGGGTTTGTTACAGGGTCATAGTTCAGGCTGTTTTTCTCCATTTTGGCTATCAGGTGTACAAATCTTCCGGGCTTTTGTTTGGCAGAAGTAACAGTGTCGTACGTGGTAATATCACCCATAAAACTGATGAGGACGGCTATGGCTACAGCTATCAAAATCAGTAAAATAATGTGGGTTTTCTTCATTCCTGCAATTTTGCGCAAAGGTAGCTTAAATTAACATTTTGGCAGGTATTCTACAGGTGTGTGAAATGTTAATTCAGTTTAGGGTTTAGAGTTTAATGTTTAGTTATGTGCATCGTTGAAGCTAATATTTACAGCTTATACTTGGGGGTGGTCTTTTCGCTTTTGCCTCTATAAATTAGCATATTATACTTCGCACAGGGTAAATTTGTGCAATAGTAAACACGCTGTGAAATGTTGCCGAATAGCGGACAAAAAGTACAAGTGAGTGACACAACTGAAGTTACATAGTAGCACTATCGCTGATTCCGCAAAAAAATCATTGCACAATTTTATCCTGCTGGAAGTATAGCACATCAGCCCATTAATCTCTTTCCCACAATTTTAACCCTCTGCCGGCGTTATTCAAAAAAAGTTTGTTGATGAAATTTCTCGAATTGCTATTTTTTGTTGCTTTCGTCATTGTCTTTTATTCTTTTGCAGGATATGGGATTATCCTTTTTCTTGTGGTAAAAATAAAGTCCCTGCTAAAAGGTAAAGTCCGGTTTGATGACGAGTACCAGCCCGAAGTCACACTGGTAGTACCATGCTATAACGAAGCGTATGTAATAGAGCAAAAAATAAGCAACTCTTTCGACCTTGATTATCCTAAAAGCAAACTCAATATCATTTTTATCACTGACGGTTCTACAGACCACTCTATGGAGATTTTGGCAAAATACCCTTCTGTTCAGACATTGCACATAAATAAAAGAGGCGGAAAAACAGCCGCAGAAAACAGGGTAATGCGGTTTGTAAAAACACCGGTGGTAATTTTTTCTGATGCCAATACATTGCTGAATAAAGACGCTATAAAAAATATAGTCCGCCACTTTGGCAATGAAAGTGTAGGCTGTGTGTCGGGTGAAAAAAGAATACTAACCCAGGATGCAGACGTGGCAAGCGCTGCCGGCGAGGGCATGTATTGGAAATATGAATCGTTTCTCAAAAAACTTGACTACAAACTATACAGCGCCGTGGGTGCCGCCGGTGAGTTGGTAGCCTTTCGCACAGAACTGTTTGAAGAAATGCCAGAAGACACTATCCTCGACGATTTTATGCAGTCTATGATAATTGCTTCAAAAGGCTACAAAATAGCTTATGAACCTGAAGCGTATGCTGTAGAAACGGCGTCGGTATCAGTTAAGGAAGAACTCAAACGCAAAATTCGCATTTGTGCAGGCGGATGGCAGTCTATACACCGCCTTGCAGACAGGTTAAGTTTCAAAAAATCTCCCTTGCTTTATTTCCAATATTTTTCGCACCGTGTATTGCGGTGGACAATCAACCCATTTTTGCTTATTGCTATGTTTTTAATAAATATACCGTTGGCGCAAACTGATGAATTTTTCAGGATAGTCTTTGCGTTGCAATGCACATTTTATGTAGCCGCCATAGCGGGTTATGCATTGGAACAGCGCAGCCTTAAAGTAAAGGTTTTGTTTATTCCTTATTACTTCTTCATAATGAATTATGCAGTACTGATGGGGCTTTCACGATACCTGAAAGGCAGCCAGAGTGCTGTGTGGGAAAAGAATGGAAGGATAGGGTCGCCGGCGGGTTTGGTGTGATAACATGTCTGCATACTATACTTAACATCCAGGCAAGTATTCAATAGATTGGATAATACTAAAATTTAAAAAACATCTTTTAAAGTTTTGTTTGTCACTTTTTGCTTCCCGAAAAAATCGGGACAGGTCGTGGAAAAAGTAACCAAAAAGCACAGCCGGAAATGATGACGCCCCATTTCCGGCATGATTCCCTGATTTAGCTACTGTACTACACCCGAAGAGTCGCATTGGCGTCAACTTAAGATTTCAAATAGTGCGGGTTTGCATTGAAATTTAATAAGTTGAGGCAAGCGAGACCTCATTGCGAGTGCCTTTTCCTCCCGCCGCGGCGGGAGAAAAGGCCGAAGCCCCGGACGTCCGGGGCTATTGGAATAATGAATAGCATGAGCAGATTGCTACTCCGCCGCGGCGGATCGCAATGACGGTCAAACCTTTTGCCAGTAAGAGTTTCGGAATATTTCTGTAACAACTTAAGTTGACGCACACCCGAAGAGTCGGGACAAGTTGTGGTGAACAGCAGCAGTTCCCTGATGACGAAGACTATTTGCAAAAGTTTCTGTTTTCAAAGCTCCAAGTCAGAAACTTTATAATTGTTTAACCAATCATCCGCTTTATTTTCAATACCATCTACTTATAATAAAAATATCTTTAATTAAAAAAATATTATATTCTACCTTAGTTGAATTAATTTGACGGGTATGAAAGCGAGGGTTACAATAGTTTTTGCGTTATTGATTTTTTCGTTGAAAGTTTTAGCCCAGGTCATTCCGGCATCGCGGCGGGTGGACTGGACATTGGCAGGATTGCAACAACCCAGGCCTGTTTATTCGCACCTGGCAGACATTACAAGCTTTGGTGGCGTGGGTAATGGTATTGTCCCCAACGATGCAGCACTGCAAGCCGCTATAGTGAGCCTTGGTGCAGATAGTGGCATTATTTATTTTCCTCCGGGCACATACCTTTTTCTCACCCCCATTACCTTGCGCAGCGGACTGGTATTACATGGACAGGATGCTTCCACCAGCAGCTTAGTCTTCAATCTTTCAGGCGCAAATGACCTTATCACAATTTCGGGAAGCACATCCGGTATAGTTGCCAATCTCACTGCACCTGCTTACAAAAATGACCAATCTATAACAGTGAGCGACGCTTCACTTTTTGCCGCAGGCGATTATATAAAACTATTTCAAGACGATTCATCGCTGGTGTATGATGTGTATAATGTGGTTGGGCAAATTGTACATATACAAAGCATTTCGGGCAATACGATTTCTTTCAGCAGCCCCTTGCGAAGAAGCTACAACCTTAGCGACTCACCGCAAATACGAAAGCTGACCATGAACACTGGCAGCGGAATAGAATGCCTGAAAATAAAAAGGCTGGATTCTACAGCTACGCAGCGAACCAACATACTCTTTCGATATGCAGCAAAGTGTTGGGTAAAAGGCGTAGAAAGCGACAGTGCCAACTTTGCACATATTTCACTTAATAACAGCACTAATATTGAGATAACAGGCTGCTATATTCATGGCTCATTTGGCTATGGCCCCGGCGGACAGGGATACGGCATTGCCACCAATGCAACAACATGCGAAAGCCTTGTTGAAAACAACATCTTCAGCCACTTGCGACATGCCATGCTGGTGCAGTCAGGCTCAAACGGCAATGCATTTATGCTCAACTATGCAAGAGAACCTTACAAGAGCGAAGGCTTTCCTCACGACTATGCAGGCGACATTGTACTGCACGGCAACTATCCTTACGCCAATCTTTTTGAAGGCAATATTGTACAAAATATAGTGGTAGATGCATCGCATAGCAAAAACGGCCCGATGAATACTTTCTTCAGAAACCGTGCAGAGTTGTATGGAATACTGTTCAGCAGCGGATCTGGCGACAGTTCAAATGTAGTGGGCAATGAGATAACCGCAACAGTGGGCAACTACAGCTTGTCTGGCAGCGGCAACTTTGAATATGCCAACAACATACGCGGCACCATTTTGCCTGCTGGTACCACTACTCTCTCCGACAGTTCTTACTACTACAGCGCAGAGCCGGAGTATTGGGGAATGGCAATACCTTTTCCATCAATCGGCATACCCAATTACATTAACAACCACATCATCCCTGCCAGGGCCCGCTATCTTTGGGGTTCAGACCTTTCACTGTGTCCGCCCGGCGGTGTGCTGGCGTTGCCTGTATTTTTATTTACAGCAGAAAAAAAGAACAATGCAAACATGCTGTCGTGGGAAATAAACAACGTAGCCCAAACAAAACAGTTTGATATTGAAAGGAGCTACAATGGAGTTGCATTCGCAAAATTATTTGCCGTTTATCCTGCTGCATCACAAGCAAAATTTACCTATTCAGATAAGGCTTTCGCAAAAGGAAAAAACTATTACCGCATCAGGCAGATATTGAAAACAGGCAAGATTGTTTATTCAAAAATTATTTTGCTCGATAATAATAAAATCAACATAAACATTTATCCAAACCCCGCAACTGACAGACTAACTATTGCTGCTGATGAAGACATAACATCAGCAAACATACTCATCAAAAGCAGTACAGGACAGACTTTGGCGAAGCCGCGCATTTCTTATCCATCTGCAAATACGGTTGTGCTGGATATAAGCTACCTACCGTCGGGAGTTTATTTTGTAGAAATGAATGGCGGGAAAATTAGTGAGAGTTTTGTGAAATAGGTTAGGTCTTTGAGGACGGACGACAGACCACGGACGACAGACCACGGACGACAGACCACGGACGACAGACGGCTGACGACAGACGACGGACGACAGACCACAGACCACGGACCACAGACGGCTGACGACAGACCAACCTACTGATCATTGACCATTGACCTTTTGACTATTGACTTTTTGACCATTGACATTTTGAGCATTCACTACTCACCCCTCACACCTTCTCCCCTGTCTCAATAAATTTCTTAAAACCTTTCACATCCTTTTCTATCAGCCTGCGTGTGATAGGATTGAGAAGGCTTGCTATGCCTTCGCCAATATCGCCAAAAGGTGCACGATAGGTGATGATTACAGTTATCTCTGTGCCGTTGCCATCAGCAGCATCGCTAAATTCTACCTTGCCAGCATTGCTTATTCCAGCACTGGGCAGTGAGTTCCAGCCGAGCAGTTCGTTTTCAATTTCCTTTACAATCTCTGCATCCCACTCTATTGTGCCGAGTCCACCGGGCACCTTGGCCACCCAGTGCGATTGGTTGTTATTAAACACATCTACCCGCTGCAGGTGCGTCATAAAAAGCGGCAGATTACTAAGCTGACGCCAAAAGCTATACACTTCGCTGCGTGGTTTATTCACAAGCATTTTTACCCTGATGTTTATGTTGCGAACAGTGTCCATCAGCTTTTCCTTTCCACTCATTTCATATATTTCCGAGTGGCCTGTAGCGCCCCTGAAAAACAGGATGCCGCCGGCCACCAGCATAGGCATGCGAATTTTAGCTCCCTTTTTTGTGAGCGCTAAATATGCCAGCGCTGTGCCGGCCAGTACAGAAACGATGCGTTCTGTTTTGGTTATGTTGACAGACAATTTTCCGCCGGTTGATGAATTGGTATTCATAATAAAAGTTTTAAGTGTTAAGTATCATTCCGCCATTAGGATGCAGGCATTGACCTGTAAAATAACTTGAGTCTTCCGAAGCCAGGAAAACGAATGCCGGCGCCACTTCTGCAGGTTCGCCAGCTCTTTTCATAGGCACATTTTTCCCAAACTCTTTCTTGCTTTTATGCATGGTAGATGGTATCAGCGGCGTCCATATAGGGCCAGGCGCCACAGCATTTACTCTAATGCCCTTATCTATAAACTGCAATGCAATAGAACGTGTAAAACCCATGATAGCGCCTTTTGTAGCAGTATAATCCACCAGATGGTCGTTGCCCTTAAATGCATTGATTGACGCATTGTTGATGATAGAAGCGCCTTTTTTGAGATATGGCAAAGCAGCCTTTACAAGATAAAACTGCGCATGTATATTCACCCTGAAGGTTTCCTCCCACTGCTCGTTAGATATCTCCAGAATATCGTCTTTGGGTACCTGTATGGCGGCGTTATTTACCAGTATATCAATTTTGCCGAAGGCGTCCATTGTCTTTTCAATAATCTTGTCGCAATTCTTCGGTTCGCTCACATCGGCTTTTATCAGGAGGGCTTTTCTGCCTTTTTCTTCCACTAATATTTTAGTCTCGTCTGCATCGCCTATTTCCTTGCGGTACACAATTACCACATCTGCACCTTCACGGGCAAAATGAACCGCCACAGCCCTGCCTATGCCGCTGTCGCCGCCGGTTATTATAGCAACCTTATCCTTCAATTTTTTATCCTGTCTGTCGTAAGGCCGCTCATACACCGGTTTATCCTTCATTTCCTGCTCACTGTCTTTGCTTTTGTCTATTTCTTTTTCAAAAGCATGTTGCCCGGATTTTGGCATATCGGATCGTTTTTATTAATTGAGAAAAAAATCGTTCCACAGTAGAAGAAGTCATTGGTCATGGGGTCAGTAGGTCAATGGTCAATAGGTTGTCATCTGGTCGGTTGTCCGTTGTCAATTGTTTGTTGTAGGTCGTCAATTGTCTGTTGTTCCTAGTCTATCGTCCATGGTCTGTGGTTCGTAGTCTGTCGTCTTTTTTTGGTTACCTGCATTTGTTCTTCTATTAAACATCGTTCCCGCAGAAAGCGGGATTACTTTCATCCCCATACCATTGGGCAGCTTTTTCCACCTTTTGTTAGTTACAACACCCAACGTGCGGCCCGAATCAAGATTTTATGCGTGGCGGCACATTCTTTCATTTATCGTTTTCATAAACACAGTAATTTTAAATGATTTTCCATATTAACCGAAAGACCGCATAACCATGAAAAATTCAGCGAAACTCACTTTCTTTATCCTTGTATCCTTTCTACCGCTAAGCTTTGTATTCGGGCAAACAAAAAGCAAATACAAACTTGCATGGAGCGATGAATTTAACTACACAGGCCTGCCCGACAGTACAAAATGGGCTTATGAAACAGGCGGCGATGGTTGGGGCAATAATGAACTGCAATACTATACAGCCCGCCGAAAACAAAATGCCCGTGTTGGAAACGGCATGCTAACCATTGAAGCAAGAAAGGAAAACCTGCAGGGCAAAAAATATTCTTCAGCACGCCTTATTACGAGAGGCAAAGCCACCTGGCAATATGGAAAAATAGAAGTAAGGGCGAAACTGCCAAAGGGCGTGGGCACATGGCCTGCCATATGGATGCTCGGCGACAAAACACCGCTTGAGTGGCCCGATGATGGAGAAATTGACATTATGGAGCATGTAGGTTTTCACCAGGGGTTTATCCATGGTTCTATTCATTCAAAAAAATACAATCACGTTATAGGCACACAAAAAACAGATACACTTGAAGTACCGGATTGCAGCAAAAAATTTCACGTATATGCCGTGGAGTGGAATGCTGACAGCATAAAAGTATCCGTAGATAAAAATGTTTATTTTTCTTTTGCAAACGAGCACACCGGCTACGATGCATGGCCTTTTGACAATAAAATGTTTCTGCTGCTGAATATTGCTGTAGGCGGCAACTGGGGCGGCGCTCATGGTGTTGATGATAAACTATTTCCGGCGAAAATGTTGATTGACTATGTGAGAGTTTATCAAAAAAACTGACGACGCTATTGGCTTGATTTTATTGCGAAATTTTATTCGCACTTAAAATAGCACCGCAACCTTTCTCCCCCAAAAAAAATTGCGAACACGATTAAAAATACAATGCTATACTGCATTGTGTATGGTTTTCACATTTCTACATTTTTACAATAAACCTAAAAATACATCTTTATGAAACAAGGCATTCTGACAACCGTCATTGGCATTTTCAGTTTACTCATTGAGTCAACAGCTTTTTCCCAAAATGTAGGTGTGGGCACCGGCGTGCCGGATAGCAAGCTGCATGTTGCTGCTTCATCAGCAGATTCAGTAGCATTAAAAGTTTCGATAGACAACAACACCAGGTTGAAGGTGGCAGCGAATGGCGGCGTTTCCATAGGCGGCTCTATACTGCCTCCTGCCAATGGTTTGATTGTAAAAGGAATGATACAACCCGAAGATTCGATAAAAACAGATATGCGGCCAATATACATAACAAGCGTAAACGATAGCGTGGTGCTGCAGGCAGGTTCTACTACCATCATTTTGTCGGCCAACGGAGCGGTAAAAATAAAAGCATCGGGCAACGGCGGCATCAGCATAGATGGCGGCACAGGCGATGTAAGCATTACCGGGGCCAATGTCAATATTAAGTCCTCAACAAACACAACCATTGCATCGCAAAATGGCTCCACAACTATTACTGCGTCCACCAACGCTACTTTATCTTCATCGGGAGGTACAACGCTGGTAAAGGGCATTACAACCAATGTGCAGGGATCGGCGCAGACAAATGTCATTGCACCGCTTGTAAGAATAGGAGCATCAACTTCGGGCAGTTATCTGCCTGCGGCACGACAGTCAGATGTTGTATCTGTTTCCGGAAGTGTGGGAACGATTATTACTGGGAGTTCGGGAGTGTTGATACAGTAGGAAGAAGTATTTAGCATAGAGTATTTAGTATTTAGTATAGAGAATTTAGACAAACACGCTTGGAGTTTTTAAGGTTGGCTTTCTGTTTGGAGTACGATTTATTAACTTTGAAATAAATTGTTGGACATGGATACATTATTGAGGGGAAGTGCAGAAGAAATCAACATAAGCCTGGTTGATTTTATCAGGGCTGCATTCAAGGGGAAAAAAGTGGCGGTACATATTTATGAGGATATGGAAATGGATGAGACCGAGTATTTATTGAGCGACCCTATTGCTAAAGAACGCCTGTTACAAAGCATAGAGAATGTTAAGAATATGCACAATCTTAAGGAATTCTCAATAGAAGAAATAAACGGTTATTTAAAAAATACTATTGCGGAATGACTAAGCTAATTTTGGAAAGCAATGCAATAGAAGATTTTGAGTTTTGGGCAAAGAACGATTTAAAGTTGTTAAAAAAAATTGCAGAACTTTTTGCGGCAATATTAAAAGACCCGTAGAATTAATGATGAGCATCGGATTGTTTACACTATTACGACTGAAGCAATAATAATTATTTCGTGTAGAAGCCACTACAGGATTTAATTTGCCAATTATCATTTAAAGCATTATTATTTACATTGCAAGTATTCAATTTCTTTTGCCTTATTAAATCCGCTTATTTTTATGGGTGATTTTTTGTTTTCGCTTTTCTTCATTTCTCAATTCTAATGCTTAATTTTCATATCAAATTCATTTCTTTCAACCCACGCTCATGAAAGAGATTATCAACTGTGCTGCTTACTCTGAAGGAAAACGTACCGGAAGTGTTGAACTTGACAGTGTGCATGATGTACTCAAAACAGACAACCAGTTTGTATGGATAGGACTGCATGAGCCTGCAGAATCCGTTCTTAACAAAGTACAGCAGGAATTTGGCCTGCACGACCTTGCTGTAGAAGATGCCCGTACTGCGCATCAGCGGCCTAAAATAGAGCAATACGGCGATTCGGTTTTTGTAGTGATGCGGACAGTGCAGCTTGATAAATACAACCATGCGGAATTTGGCGAAACGCATTTTTTTGTAGGCCCCAACTTTATCGTATCGGTTCGTCACGGCTTTAATATATCTTATGCCGAGGTTCGCTCACGGTGCGAAACTACTCCTCATCTTCTTTGCAAAGGGCAAGGCTTTGCATTGTATGCTGTCATGGATTTTATTGTGGACAAATATTACCCCGTTGTGCATGCAATGGAGCAGGAACTTGAGGCTATTGAAGACCTGATATTTAATGAAAAACCCGACCGCAAAACAACCGAGCAGATATACCAGCTCAAACGTGAACTGCTGGAAGTGCGTAGAGCTATATCGCCACTGGTAGATGTATGCAACAGGCTGATGCGGTTTGATATTGCGTGCATTTCAGAAGACACGCGGCCATATTTTCGTGATGTTTATGACCATGTGATTCGCATAAATGAAATGGTAGAAAATACCCGGGAACTGCTGAATACAGCGCTTGAAGCCAACTTTTCTCTTATATCCATATCACAAAATGATATTTCCAAAAAATTTGCAGGATGGGCTGCCATCATTGCCGTGCCCACTATGGTTGCCGGATTCTATGGCATGAACTTCAAATTTATGCCCGAAGCTGAATGGGAATACGGCTTTTACTCGGTAATAGGTTTTACTATAGCCAGTTGTGTTGCACTGTATTTTCTTTTCAGAAGGTCGGGGTGGCTGTGAAGTTGACGACGGACGACAGACCATTGACAACGGACGACAGACCATCCAAATGGCTCAATTTGAAAATGACTCAATGAGAACAGACTACGTTGACCATTGACTATTCACCACTCCCTACTCACTTCTCCCCACGTGGATAACTCATTCTTTGCAGTCTTCTTCTCTCCTGCTATTTTCGCAAACTTTTTGTAGAAAAAATAAACAATGACAACAACAATATCCAACAAACTGAATATAAAGCCGGCGTCTGTAAACGCCGTTTTGGAACTACTGGCTGAAGGAGCGACTATACCTTTTATTGCCCGCTACCGCAAAGACAAAACCGGTGGCCTGGATGAAGTGCAAATACAGCAAATACAGGATGAAGCAAAATTTCAAAAAGACTTCAGCGAACGAAAGTCGGTTATAGAAAACTCTATAACAGAACAGGGCAAAATGACTCCTGAACTGCATGATAAACTTGACAAAGCCACTACGCTTGCCGAACTGGAAGACATTTACCTGCCATATAAACCCAAGCGTAAGACCAAAGCACAGACTGCAAGAGAAAATGGCCTGGAGCCGCTATCGGAATTACTAATGCTGCAACAGGATTTTGATATAATGGCTAAAGCGGCAGAGTTTATTAATGACAATGTAAAAACCACAGAAGAAGCCTTGCAGGGAGCCAGAGATATTATAGCTGAAACAGTAAATGAAGATGCCAATGTAAGAGCTTCTATGCGAAAGCTGTTTGAAGCCGAAGCTACGTTGCAAAGCAAAGTATTGACGGATAAAGAAACAGAAGGAATCAAATACAAAGATTACTTCGACTTTAGTGAACCGATATATAAAATTCCGTCGCACCGCATTCTTGCTATACTGCGTGGCTTTCTCGAAGGTTATCTCCGAATCAGCATTTCGCCGCAGGAAGAAAATGCAATAGAGCTTATAGAAGCAAAGTATATAAAAGGCATGAGCAACTGTAGTGAGCATATAAAAAAAGCTATCAAAGATAGCTATCGTCGCCTGTTGCAACCTGCTATGGAAACGGAATGCAGGTCTGCGCTGAAACAAAAAGCCGATGAGGAAGCTATTAATGTATTTGCTGAAAACCTGCGCCAGTTGCTGCTTAGCTCGCCATTGGGCAGTAAAAGAATTCTTGCAATAGACCCTGGCTACCGCACCGGCTGCAAAGTTGTATGCTTAGATGAAAAAGGCGACCTGCAAAAAACATCTCTTATTTACATTCACGAAGGCAATAAGCAATACGAAGCCGAACATATTATCAGGCATCTTGTGCAGGAATACAAAATACAGGTATTTGCAATAGGCGATGGCACCGCAGGTCGTGAAACAGAGCAATTCATTAAGAAGTTGCAACTGGATTTGCCTGTGTTTATGGTTAATGAAGATGGTGCATCGGTATATAGCGCTTCAGAAACTGCCCGTGAAGAATTCCCTAATGAAGATGTAACTGTAAGAGGCTCTGTAAGCATTGGTCGCAGACTGATGGACCCGCTGGCAGAGCTTGTAAAGATTGATCCCAAAAGCATTGGTGTAGGACAGTATCAGCACGATGTAAACCAGTTCAGATTGAAAGAACGCCTTGACCAAACAGTGGTTAGTTGTGTAAATGCAGTGGGCATCAACCTGAATACGGCCAGCAAACATCTGCTTGGATATGTAAGCGGCATAGGCCCGTCGGTAGCGGAAAATATAGTAAGATACCGTAATGAAAACGGTTCATTTACCAACAGAAAAGAACTGCTGAAAGTGCCGCGGCTCGGTAGCAAGGCATACGAGCAATGTGCAGGTTTTTTAAGAATAAAAAATGACGAAAACCCGCTTGATGCAAGCTCCGTGCATCCTGAAGCGTATGATCTGGTTGAGCAAATGGCAAAGGACATTAACACAGAAGTAAAAAATTTAGTGGCTAATGAATTGTTGATACAGCAAATCAATCCACAGAAATACGTGTCTGAACAATTTGGTGCGCTTACAATAAAAGATATTTTGAATGAGCTTCGCAAACCCGGCCTTGACCCACGAAGCGAAGTGCAGCAGTTTGAATTTGCCAACATCTATAAGATAGAAGATGTAAGCGTTGGCATGGTAGTGCCGGGAGTTGTAACAAACCTTACACGCTTTGGCGCTTTTGTTGACATAGGTGTAAAGCAGGATGGCCTGGTGCATGTGTCGGAGGTTGCACATCGCTACATCAGCGACCCGGCAGAAGCGCTGAAACTAAACCAGCATGTGACAGTAAAAGTGCTTGAAGTGGATGTAGCAAGAAAGAGAATAAACCTTTCAATAAAACAAACACAGGAAGCACCGGCAAGAAAAGAAAGACAGCAGTTTAATTACAAGGAAAAATTTAACCCCAATAATAAAAAAAGAGAGCCGGAAGCAGCCGTACAAATGGATGATGCACTGGCAGCGCTTAAAAGGAAGTTTAGAAATTAATACCTGTTTGTATACTGCTAACCGGCTAATATTGTGCAATAGACAGTGTGCTACACAGAGATTGCCGAATAGGATTACTAAAAGTTGAAGGGTGTGACACAACCGGAGTTACATAGTAGTATTGCCGTTGATTTCCAAAATAAATTCATTGCACATTTTTATCCGAGGGAAATGGTAATAAAAAATTCAAACAAAAAAAATTGTACGTATAGAATTTTATTTTTGGTGGTATAGTTGTATTTTTGTGGAAATTTGAGGAGTATGGATAGTAAGATCACATTGAGCTTTGACAAAGCCGTTATAGAACGGGCCAAACGCTTTGCCGATAATAAAAACATCAGCGTAAGCAGGCTTGTAGAAATGCTTTTGGATAAAGCTACCACAACAAACTATCCCACCTTCGAAGAATTTCCTGTAGCCGAATGGGTAGGAATGATGGTGGCCGAAGAACCGGCAGAATATGTCACCAAAAAAAGGACAAGCAAAACTCTAAAAGCCGAATATTATTCCTCCAAAAAGTAAATGCGAGTTTTTTTAGATGCTAATATTTTGGTTTCGGTCATAAACCACGAATACCCTTTGTTTACTCATACATCGCGTATTGTAAGCCTTGCGGGGTCAGATAGGTTTCGCATTTATACATCGCCGTTGTGCCTTGCTATTGCTTTTTATTTTGCAGAAAAAAAGAGCAATAGCAAAGTGGCCAAAGAAAAAACAGGCACCCTTGCCCGGCACCTGACCATTGCAGGCACTTCGGAAAATGCTGTAATGAAAGCCGTAAACAATAGCAAAATTCATGATTTGGAAGATGGCATTCAATACTACAGCGCAATAGAAAGCAAATGCAAGTGCATAGTGACTGAAGACATTGGCGATTACTATTTTTCTGACATTGAAATTCTTACCAGCAAAGGATTTTTTGAAAAATACATGGTGAGAAAAAAGTGATGTCGTACTGTTATAATAAAGACCTACATTCACTTTATCTAATTATTAACCCGCAACTACTTTATTTTTATAGTCTGAATATTTACGCAGAAGTTTTGAAGTTTGATTTTCACCAGAAATATTACACTGATTGTTTTATGGCTCCTATTGTTGACTGTTGCGGCACACACGCAGCCACTGAACTATTCCAATTTGCGCAGCAAAAAAATTTCCACTTCATCCAATAACTTCTTTGACAGTCTTAGCATTGTTCCCCACAGCTTTTTTGTAAAAGGAGTAGATACAAACTATTATAGTGTAGATGAAATAAACGCTGCTGTTGTATGGAAAAAGAAACCTGCCGCCGATAGTGTTGAAATAGTTTATCGTGTATTTCCCTATCGCTTTAATGCAGTGGCAAAGCGTTATGCTTACGATAGCATCATCAACAATTTTATTGTTGATAAAAATTCATTTTACTACAAAAACCGGCAGCCGTCCACTTCTACTCTTTTCGATTTCGGAGCAATGAATTATAACGGCAGTTTCGGACGTTCATTAAGCTTTGGCAATAACCAGGATGTTGTTGTCAATTCCCAATTCAACCTGCAACTCAACGGCATTTTGGGAGACAGCATACAGATTGCAGCGGCAATTACTGACAATAACATTCCCATACAACCCGAAGGAAACACACAGCAGCTAAATGAATTTGACCGGGTGTGGCTGCAGTTTAAAAAGCATGGCTGGGAGGTAAATCTCGGCGATATTGACCTGCGGCAAAACCAATTTTATTTCCTCAATTTTTATAAGCGGCTGCAGGGCATATCATATAGCAATACAGCCCCTATTGGTAAAAATGCAACAAACTCTATAACACTTAGCGGCGCTATAACCAAGGGAAAGTTTACGCGAAATATTTTCCCGGGGCTGGAAGGAAATCAAGGCCCATACAGGCTTAAAGGTGTGAACAATGAAATATTTTTTATTGTGCTGGCAGGTACAGAACGAGTGTTTATTGATGGTCAATTATTGCAGCGTGGCGAAGACCAGGATTATGTGATAAACTACAACACAGCAGAGGTGACATTTACCCCAAAAAGAATGATTACAAAAGACAGCAGGATACAGGTGGAGTTTGAGTATGCAGAGAGAAGTTTTCTTAACTCCATGCTGTATGCTGCTGACGAACTGAAACTAAGCAACAAGCTAAAAATAAACATAGCAGCCTATAATAATTCTGACGCAAAAAATTCACCCATCAATCAAACGCTGGATACAAAGCAGCGGCAGTTTCTAAACGATATTGGCGATAGTACTCAAAGCGCTTTTTATCCTACCGCCGCCATTGATACTTTTTCTGTAAATAAAATTCTGTATGCACTAAGAGACACTGTTGTTTCTGCCGTCACTTATTCTATATACGTGTATTCTACAAATCCCGATAGTGCAAAGTATAATCTTGGTTTTATTGAGATAGGCGCCGGCAAAGGAAACTACATTCCTGACTTCAACGGAGCCAATGGCAAAGTGTATCGCTGGGTTGCGCCGCAAAATGGTATACCGCAGGGAAATTTTGAACCGGCTACGTTTCTTGTCACACCAAAAAAACAACAATTGGTAACACTGGGAGCCGTATATGATATTTCGGAAAAAACATCTGTTGCAACAGAAATAGCAATGAGCAATTATGATATAAATACATTGTCTTCAAAAAACAAAGGCGATAACAAAGGCTTTGCAGGCAGAGTGTTGCTTGGTCATATTTTACCCATACAAAACAAAAAGAAACAACTAAAAATAAACGGCGGCTATGAAGTAGTTGAAGAAACATTTAAACCACTTGAAAGGCTGCGTACAGTTGAGTTTTATCGCGATTGGGGACTGGACTATCAACCGCCTTCCGCTACCGAACATTTACCTTTTGCAAGTGCACAGCTTTCAGATTCCGCCAACAATATTCTCCGGATTCAATCTTCATCTTACATAAGAAATGATGGCTACAAAGGATTCAGGCAAACTGCCCTGCAAGACCAGCAAGTAAAAACATGGCATTTCAAAAATGCAATCAACCAAACGAATTTTTCGGGGAGCATCAACAAAGGATATTTTTTCCGGCCATCGTTTGAGGTAAGTAAAATTTTGCCGAAGGCTAAAAACTATATTGTTGGCGCAGCCTACTCTCTTGAACACAACGAAACCCGCAGCCGCATTGCAGATTCACTTTCATCATTAAGCTTTGCTTTTGATAATATCTCTGCTTTTGTAAAGTCTGACCAATTGAAGAATAACAAATGGTCTTTGACATATTTTACCCGCAGCAACAAACTTCCTTTTGAAAACAAGCTGCAGCAATCCGACCGCAGTCATAACATTTCATTGAATACAGAATTGCTTCAGAATAGTCATCATCAATTCAGGCTGAATGCCACTTACAGGCATTTGCAGGTGAAGAATACAGCTATATCTAACCTGCAACCGGAGAAGACAATTCTTGGCCGCGCCGAGTATGCAATCAATGAATTTTCGGGATTCATTACAGGTAATGCACTGTATGAAGTTGGCTTCGGACAAGAGCAGCGTCGTGATTTCAGCTACATAGAAGTGCCCGCAGGCAGAGGCGAATTTACATGGAATGATTACAACGGCGACGGCATTCCGCAGCTCAACGAATTTGAAGTAGCGCTCTTTGCAGACCAGGCAAAATACATAAGGGTTTACACTCCTACCAACCAATTTGTAAAAGCTAATTATACACAATTCAACTATAGCGTTTCATTGAGTCCGAGGTCACTTATTGTAAACAATAAGAAGAGTAAAACGCTGAACTTTATCCGCCGGTTTATTATTCAATCTTCATTGCAGACAGCCAAAAAAGAATTGTCTAAAGGTGTTGCAGAGTTCAATCCATTCAAGCGCTCTGTTGAAGATACATCGCTCATTACGCTATCAAATATTTTCGCCAACACGCTTTCATTTAATCGCTTTAGTACCAAATGGGGATTGGACGTTAGCAATACACGCAACTTTGGCAAATCATTGCTGACCTATGGTTTTGAAAGCCGCAAAAACAGGGATTGGACTATAAAAGGGCGACTGAATTTTGCAAGAAAATTTACGATAGAAGCGATTCAAAAGACAGGCAATCAATCGCTGCTTACGCCAAAGTTTGACAACCGCAATTATGATATACAAAACACCAGCAGCGAGCCTCGATTGACATTTACCAGTGGTACTTCATTCCGGCTACAGGCAAGCTATCAATACATACAAAAGACAAACAAGAGCATATACGGCGGCGAAAAATCCATCAACAATTCATGGAACATAGAAAGTAAATTCAATGCGGTCAACAACACAAGCCTTTCCGGAAAATTTACTTATACTAATCTCAATTATAGCGGTGCCCTCAACTCTACGGTCAGCTACATCATGCTCGATGCATTGTTGCCTGGCAAAAACCTTCTTTGGAATGTTGACTTAACCAAGCGGCTTGGCCGAAGCCTTGAGCTAAGCTTTCAATACGAAGGCCGCAAACCCGCAGAAACAAAGACAATTCACATAGGCAGGGCATCGTTGCGGGCTATATTATAATTCAAGATATCAGTTCGGATTTTTTGATTTTCTTTTGAGGTTACCGGCATTTGTTTTTCATAGCAGCTTCAGTGGCGTCGCATTCCGTTCATCATCATATCATTGGGCAGCTTCAGCTTCAATGCTAAGGTTATTCTATTTATCAAAGCGGTTTATGCTTAAAGTGCCCCACTCTTTAGAACTTCAGGGTGTTGAAGCATGCAAAGAGTGAGGCAGTTTATATCAGTAGTCCGCTGGATGAAGTTTACTGCAGGACACTTTACTTCTTTAATAAAACAGAAACGGCGTCAAGTGTATTTATACCTCTATAAAAGGGCTAAAGCCCTGCAAGCTTTATTCATTGCATCATCTTTTATCCCCCGGCCTGAAAGGCCAGGGCAACTGGCGAAAATCAAATAGCAAACAGACAAAAAAAGTCCTGCAAAGTTATTTGCAGGACCGATGTATAATAGAGGAAATCATAGTCGTTTTCTATCCGAACAATCCACCTTTTTTCAGTGTTTTTCTTGCTTCTCCTATTTTAAATCCGTTGTGATAAACTTCAATCTTATAATCACCCAACTGGTATTTTCCTTCCTGCTTCCAGTCAAAACTTACAGGAGACTTTTTGCCTTGCTCGTAAGGGATGGTTATTTTGTTGGTGTATGTTTTTGTTCCTTCATTGCGTGTGTCAAAAGTGCCGCTTCCATTGGCCATAGTTACAGGGCGACCATCAGGTGATGTTACTACCACATACAGTTCCTTGTTTCCCGAAGGCGCTACACGGTTATCATCAATCTGAAAACTTACTCTTAACACATCCACCTTCTTGGCATTAGATGTTTCTTTTTCCTTACCGCTATTCTTTACATCAATAGAACTGATGCTCATATTGCTGGCATGAAGCGTAGAAGCGATATCTTCCACTTCTTTTCTTGCAGATTCTGTAGAAGTAAGATTTTCCTGTAATTGTCCTTTTTCTGTTGTTAATTGCTGCTTGTCTTTACTTAACTGCCGGTTAGAGGTGGCCAATTGTTCATTTTCTCCTTTCAGTCTTTGAATCTCTGCGTACATATCGTCTATGCGCATGTTCAGTTGATTTATCAAACCACGTGCTCTTTCAAGTTCGGCTGCGGTAGCGTTCTTTTTGCTGGTAATACCGCCAATCTCTTTCTTCAATCTTTCTATTTCAGCTTGTCTTTCAGCAAGCGCTCCCTGCAGTTGTGTATTGCTTCCTGTGGCGCTATCAAGGCGTGCCAATGCATCATTAAACTCATTCTGTATTTCATTCCTTGCAGAGTCAACGTTAGAATATTGAGTTTGTAATTGGGTTATTGATTCATTCGTTTTATTTTTATCGTAAATTATGTAACCCCAGGTACCTAAAAGAGCGGCAATTAAAACGCCATAGATAATTTTGCGATCATCTCTTTTTGCAGGCTTTTGAGGATTTGTTGCAGAGTACTCTGAATTGTAGCTCATGGTTTGGATGGTTTATTTTAAAAAATTAAAGAAAGATTATTTTGAGCAATAACCAATCTATTTTCGACTTGCTTTTGATTGACATTGAAACCGTTCCGCAGGCAGGCAGTTGCAATGATCTACCTGCAGAAGGTCGCAAACTTTTTTTCGACAAAATTTCAAAAACAATGCCAGAAAACTTTGATGAAGAAGAAGCTTATCAAAAGAAAGCCGGAATTCTTGCAGAGTTTGCAAAAGTGGTCTGTATATCAACAGGTTTCTTTTATAAAGATAAAGTAGGCAGAACTTGCCTGAAAATTAAGAGCATATACGGCCATGATGAGAAAGAGTTGCTTTGCAATTTTTCTGATTTAGTTAACCGTATGTACAAACATAACCCCAACTTTCAGTTTGCTGGTCATAATATCAGGGAGTTCGACATGCCCTTTCTTTGCAGAAGGATGATCGTTAATAACATTTTACTACCCGGCTGCATGAATGTGCATGGAGCCAAGCCGTGGGAAATAAGATGGGTTGATACGCTGCAATGGTGGCGTTTTGGCGATTATAAGAATTATACATCACTTCACCTGCTTGCGTGTGTGCTCGGCCTACCAACCAGCAAAGACGATATAGATGGCAGCATGGTGCAGCATGTTTACTATAAAGAAAACAACCTGCAGCGCATAACTGAATATTGCCAGAAAGATGTGGTAGTTGTGGGCAGAGTCATACAAAAATTTATGAACCTGCCGGTTATTGAAGATGAGAACATCATTGTGAGTGAGGCCTGACTTTATGATTCAAGCTTATCACTTAATGCATTTACCTTTTAACGAAAAAGAAAAACACTCAACACTCAATAACAAATATTCAATACTCAATGTATTCAAGTTTGAAATTGACTTGATTGACTATTGACTATTTGACTATTGACTATTTCTAAATACTTCCCGTCCTTCCTCCATCTACGGGTATGCTGGCGCCGTTTACATAAGCTGCCGCAGGAGATGCAAGAAAAGCCGCTACAGCAGCTATTTCTACGGGTTCGCCAAATCGTTGGGCTGGTATTTCGTGCATCATTTCATGCTCTATATCGTTTTCAGTTTTGTTTTTCTTTTGAGCATTGTTGCTAATGATGGTTTCGAGCCGTTGCGTTCTTGTAGCGCCGGGCAATACATTGTTGACCGTAATGCCAAACTGCCCCAGTTCATTGGCCATTGTTTTGGCCCAACTTGCCACTGCTCCACGTGTAGTATTGGACACTCCGAGGTTTTGGAGCGGAATTTTTACAGAAGTAGAAATGACGTTTATGATGCGGCCATAACCTTCTGATTGCATGCCTGCGATGACTGCCATAGCAAGAATATGATTTGTAATCAAATGCTGGTTAAAAGCCTGTAGAAACTGTTCTGCCTGTGCCTTGATAACAGGCCCCGAAGCAGGCCCGCCTGAATTGTTTATAAGAATATGAATGGTTTGCTTGCTGGTCAAATCAGTTATCCACTGGCGGGTAGCATCATGGTCATTAAAATCAACGCTATAGTAAGCATGTTTTTGCGCCAGCGAAGAATCCATGTGCAGGATGGCTTCTTTGAGCTTGTCCTCGTTGCGGGCTACCAAAATGCAATTGGCGCCGAGCAATGCAAGTTCTTCGGCAATAGCAAGACCAATACCCTGGCTGCTTCCGCAAATGATGGCGTTTTTATTTTCGAGAGAAAGATTCATTGGAGTTATTTTTAAATGAGGTTTGTAATACAGTCAATGGCTAAATTTGCAATGCTGTTTTCAAACTCAAAAATAGTGAAACGAAATAAGAGGATTGCGGAGGAATGAATATATGTTTTGCTGTTTTTAAATCAAACAATCATCCAAAGATTTTTATCAACATAAAACACAACAATATGCTTGCTCCTTTTAACCTGAAAAAATGGATTGATGAAAACCGCGATTTGCTGAAACCGCCTGTGGGCAACCAATGCGTGTATAAAGAAGCTGAAAATTTTATTGTAATGGTTGTAGGTGGCCCCAATGCAAGAAAGGATTATCATTTCAACGAAACCGAAGAATTATATTACCAGTTGGAAGGCGATATAGTGGTGAAAATTATTGACAATGGCGAGTTTAAAGATATTCCGATCAAAGAAGGAGAAATGTTTTTGCTTCCGCCAAAAACCCCGCACTCGCCGCAACGTGGGCCTAACACTGTCGGCCTCGTAATAGAAAAGAAACGCGAAACTGAAAATGACGGCTTTTTATGGTTTTGCGAAAACTGCGGCAACAAACTTTATGAAGAAACATTGCATGTAGATGATATTGTAAAGCAACTTCCGCCTGTTATGAACCGCTTTTGGGAAAGTACTATGCACAGAACATGCGACAAATGCGGCGCCGTTATGGAACCTCCTATTAAGAAGTAAAAATTTATGTAAAGACAAATCAGGAAGGATAAAGTGATTTTACAAAAGCAATTATAAATTAGTGCCGACAAGGAAAATAAGAACAAGAGAACACATTATTGCTGACATAAGCGAAAACCATTTTGAAGGTATTGCTTTAATGAAGGGGTTTTCAACAGAAAGTACTTATCATGACTATGGCTATGATATACTCTTAACAACATATGATAAATATGGCGAGATAGAAAATGGTTTTGTGCTCATTCAGTTAAAAGCGACTGATAATCTACGATGGATTAAGAAGAATACTGTAATTTCGTTTTCAGTTGACAACCGAGATTTAAACCTGTGGCTCAAAGAATTTTATCCCGTAATTCTTGTGGTATAATGATGCACAAAAGAAAAAAGGATATTGGCTTTATTTACAAGAATACTTTAGATCTTTACCTGGCTTTTCCTTAGCTAAAATCGGGAGTTCAATAAATGTGCATATTTCTCCAAAAAACAGAATCAGTAAAGGAGCAATGACAACGTTTATGAAGTTTAAACAAAGACGTTATCAACTAGTACAGAACCTTTAAATTAAATGATGCACGATGGGCAGTAAGATTACATATCGAGAACTTGTAAAAAAACTTAATAGCCTCGGCTATATAAAGAAAAGTGTGTTAGAAACTCATGTAATTTTGGAAAATCAACAATATCAATCTACTGTGGTATTGCCTACCGTTAAACCAACAGCACATGTTGCAGAATATTTTTTACGCAGTGTTAAAAAGAATATTGTAGAAAAAGGAATAATAAACGAAAACAGCTTCGAAAAACTCCTTTCTAACCAGAAATAAAGACTGCATTAAATAACGTTTGTAATGTGACAAAAATATTATCACTTCAACGCTCAATCCCTTTACTTTAGACTTGCTTAATCCATTTGTAATCGATCTTTTTACATAAGTGAAAATAGACATCCACACGCACATCATGCCCGATAAAATGCCTAACTGGGTTCAGAAGTTTGGCTATGGCGAGTTTATTCACCTGGAACATCGCAATTGCCAGGCATGCATGATGAAGGGAGACAAGCTCTTTAGGGTTGTGGAGGAAAATTGTTTTGAAGTTGATTTGCGCCTTCGTGAAATGGATGCTACTGATGTTACCATGCAGGTGCTAAGCACCATTCCGGTGTTGTTCAATTATTGGGCTAAGCCGCAGGATGGGCTTGAAACGTCGAGGTTTTTCAATGACCATATAGCTGACAGTGTTTGCAAACACCCGGAAAGATTTATAGGAATTGGTACAGTGCCGCTGCAGGATATTGACCTGGCAATAAAAGAAATGGAACGGTGTGTGACAGAATTGAAGATGCCCGGGCTTGAAATTGGAAGCAACATCAACGGCAAAAATCTCAATGACCAGCGTTTTTTTCCTTTTTATGAAGCGGCAGAAAAATTGGGCTGTGCATTGTTTGTTCATCCATGGGAAATGATGGGCGAAAATGACATGCAGAAATACTGGCTTCCATGGCTGGTGGGCATGCCCGCCGAAACCTCACGGGCTATTTGTTCAATGATATTTGGCGGTGTTTTTGAGAGGTTTCCAAAACTGCGTGTAGCGTTTGCTCATGGCGGTGGTTCTTTTCCTTTTACCATTGGCAGAATAGAACATGGCTTTAATGTAAGGCCAGATTTGGTAGCAATTGACAACAATGTTAACCCACGACATTACTTAGGAAAGTTTTGGCTTGATACCCTCGTGCATGACGAAGACGCACTCAGATATGTCATGAGCCTTGTTGGAGAAAATAAAATCTGTCTGGGAAGCGACTATCCATTTCCATTGGGTGAACATCATCCGGGCAAGATGATAGAAGACATGGAACTTTTAAAAGAAACGAAAGAAATGTTGCTGTACAAGAACGGCAAAGACTGGCTTGGAATGGTGTAAATGCTTCTTATATTTTATGTCGGCTACCAACTCATTGCAGGCAAAACAGGCTTATTCAAGCTCAATCTCTGTAAGAATTTTGTAAGTAAGTTTCCGGCCTTTAAATTTTCCTTTTAATATCACAGGTGGCGCCGCTGGTTGCTTCTCTGAATTCGCAACGATCTCGCCTGTTTCATCAAAATCGCAGGTGTACATTTTTGTATCAGGGGCCGATTTGATAACAACCATTTTTTTATCGCTTTTCCTTTCTCCAATTCTTAGCGGCATAGTTTCTACCAAAGAAAAATGAACAACATATTTATGGCCGCCTATTATTGCGCTATCCCAAATAGGTATTGAATCTCCCGGCATTTCTATATAAATGAAATGCTTCGAATCGCCATTTTCCTGTTTTTGAAAAAATGCATATACTTTTTGCCTGTATGCATTTTGAGAATAAGACAACGTACTTAGAGCGATAAATATCAACGCCAAAATATATTTCATGAAATCAATTTTGATATTACAAAGTTATACTTAGGACAAGCAAAAAGGGTCGTTGATTAACGACCCTTTGATTAATTTATGCTTAAATGCTTTTAATAATGGAGCACTTTGATTTCCGTACGCCTGTTTTTCTTTCTTCCTTCCGGATTATCCTTGCCATTAATAGTATTAGGTTCAAGCGGTCTTGATTCGCCATAACCTATGCTCTTCATGCGTGTAGCATCTATTCCTTTGGCGGCAACATAATCAACAAATGCTTTGGCACGTGCATCAGATAATTTTCTGTTATACTCTGTGCCGCCTTTGCTGTCTGTATGTCCACTTACTTCAATAGCCATTGTCGGATATCTTTCCATCAAACCGACTACACTGTCAAGTACGGGGAATGATTCGGGCTTCAATACTGCAGAGTCGTAGTCAAAGTAGATGTTATCAATTACAACCGGTTTATCAACTGCCTCAAATGGCTTTTCCGGTGGTTCCAGGCAAGATTTTGTGCTGATAAGTGTATCTTTTATAGAAATCTTGGTTACTTCAATTTCCTTGGACAGGAATCCGTCATGCTCAGCCTTTAGCTTAAATGGCTGGTATTCGTCAAGCAACACTTCGTACTTTCCTTCTTCGTCGGTTACATTGTTGTTAATGGTAACATTGTTATAATCATCCTGGGTAACTGTCACAGTAGCGCCGGGCAACGGAGCCCCTGTAAGACAATTAATAATAATACCCTTTACCCGTTTCTTATTCCTCATTTTATTGCCGGAAAACATTTCGAGGCAACATTCTGAAGCCCTGTCAGAGCTAAAATAAAAAGTATCTAACAGGTATTTATGAGCAGGGCTGTACAAGTATATTTCATCTTTTACAGAGTTTACAGGGTATCCCATATTCACCGGCTCGGCCCAATCAGAGCCTGAGCCTTTGGATTGATAAAAATCAAAACCACCCATTCCTACCCTGCCGTTGCTTGAAAAAACCAGGCTTTTTCCGGGTGCAAAATAGAATGGCGAATATTCATCAAACTCGGAGTTAACGGTAGAGCCAAGATTTACAGAGCTACCGATTTTTCCATCGTTTACTGTAGCCATCCAGATATCAAATCCGCCTGAACCACCTGATTTATTCGAAGAATAATATAATGCAGTTCCATCGTAAGACATTGAAGGCTGTTGAGAATTTGATCCATCAGCATTTACATCACCGCCGGCTCTCACAGGATCGCTCCATTTGTCATTTTGCTTTGTACTTACATATATAGCAGACGATTTTCCTTTGTCTTCCAACGACCATTTTGTAAGATACATGGTATTACCATCCGGTGAAAAAGTAGAAGCTTCATAGTGCTCTCCTTTAGATAGCGGAAAATCCACCTTATTAGCCTCAGATCCATTAACTGTACCGTGATAAATCTTATTTATATAAACCGTTTTCGCATCGGTGGTTACTTCATCAGGCCTGGTAGAACTAAAATAAAAAGCATCACCCGTCATAGATGGTGCTGATGTAGCTCCTGTAGAGCCATTAACCGGCATCTTATTAATTGTATATGCTTTTATATCACCTCTTTTTAACTGGTTGCTTCTGAATTGAAGATTGCCTAATTCTTTCGAAGCATCATTTTTATATTGATCCTCTGTTGTATATTCCTGTAAGAATTTATTGAACTCAGCCTCTGCCTCGTCAAACTTTGAGTTTGATTTAAGGCTCTTGGCATACCAGTAACGGGCTAATGGGAATTTAGCAGAATTAGCCGCCGCCTCTTTAAAATAAGGTTCTGCTTTTACATAGTTATTCAATTTCTGATAGCTTTCTCCGGCCTTATAACTCACATCTTCCCTCGTAATCCCCTTTACAGACTTGTCTTTAGGTTTACCTGCCGCATTGTAGGGATTATAGCTATCACTCTTGCTGCCTTTGGCCCCATTGAGATATTTTTCGTAATACTGTGCTGCGGAGTAATAATCTCCTTTATTAAAATAATCATCTGCAGCTTTAAGGTAGTTATATGCGAACTGTGCATTGACTACAAGGCCAAGCACAGCAAGCGCACCTGTCAGCGCAAATCTTTTCAAAGAAATGTTGGTATTATTTTTCATCTATTCTAAGCAGGTATCAGTGAATGAATTTAAGATGCCAAATCTAAATTATAATCTTGGACAAACGAAATGTTCTTCAGGAGTTTTTATAGACTTTCTTCCAATGAAAGACAAAGAAATTTCGAAACTGCTGGTACCTCTAACCATTTTGCCAAGGTCAGATGTATTGATATCGTAGCTTAGACCCAGCACCATATTATTATGGGTAAATCCTACATATGGTGAGATAGCATCTTCAAAACGATAGTTGGCGCCAAATAAAAACTCTGTTGATGGTAGCGCTTTTACTGAGGCATAACCACCGGCCATTTTTTCACTCGCTGTACCTTGCCTTAAATACAAAAAGTTTGGTGTAAAAGACCACATTTCATTTAAATTGATCTTTACACCGCCATGTGCTGTATAGCGCATTGGCAACTTTTCTTTAGTAGCACCTCCGGCAAATGCGTCTTCCGGTTGATTGAGATGAGAAGCGCTGAAACCCAGATATACATTAGCTTTTTGATTCGGATTAGCGTCATAATACAAAACACCAGCGCCTATATCAAAAACTGTTGACTTATTTTTAGTAGGAAGATCGCTGCTGGGATTTGGATTATAGCCTGTCACCGGGTTCCATTGATCACCCAACTTAAATTTAGATGGATCAAAACGCCTGTTTATCATCCCGGCCTGCAATGCAAATACAAATCTTTGATTGCCATTCATGCCAAACCTGATACCGGTATAAGCAACAGAACCATAAGCTGTAAGATAGTTATACCCACCCTCTCCCGCTGTCTGGTTTAATACACTGCCGCCAAAATTTACATTCTTATTAGTGGTCACCTCCACAGAAGCGCCGGGTGTTGAAAATGGTGACCCGATAGAATTCCACTGGTTTCTGTAAATACCGGAAATCCTGTAATCACCATCAAATGCACCTGTAAGCGCCGGGTTTAACCACGACGGATAAACATAATACTGGGAAAAATGCGGATCAACCTGCGCATTGGCCCTCATAAGGGTAATTGTTGCCAAGGCCGCAATCACAATAAACTTACATCTCATAGGGTACTATTTCTTTAAGTTATATAGGCAAATCTACATCTTCTGCGCTTCTTTTCAATTGATATTGCCTATTTAATTATTGCTACATAACCCGAAACCGGCTTAGTACCATTTTTCAAATCAATGATGTAATAGTACGTTCCGGCAGGAAGCGCTTTTCCATTAAACGTTCCATTCCACGATTTCGTATATTTTCCGTTAGCTAAAAATACAGATTGTCCGTAGCGATTGAATACTTCCACATAACTGATCGGGTAATCCTTCAGATTAGAGATATCCCAGACATCGTTTACCCCGTCACCGTTCGGTGAAAATGCATTTGGTATCCGCAAAGGATAAAGGATACTTACATTCATTGTATCCGAATCAGTACAACCGCCATCCCCTACAACTGTAAATGTATAGGTCTGGTTGGCAATTGCTCTAAGGGTTGGATTAAGAATACTTGCATTATTCAAACCGGTAGAAGGCGCCCATGTGTAGGTCAGGTTCGGACCGTTCACTCTTCCCTGGAACGTTACCTGTGTACCAGCATTTACCGTAAATGATTTACCGGCATCCGCTATCGGTTGAAGATGCACCCTAACTTTTTTCGATGCAGTATCGCGGCATCCATTTGCACTTACTACTACAAGCGATGGCTGATATTCACCTATCCCCTGGTAAGTAATAACAGGACTTATTGCATTGCTTGAAGCACTGCCATCTCCATAATCCCATGTTGCACTGGCAATATTAGGCGAAGTAGTTGTATTAGTCAGCGTCACAGATTTACCCTGGCAAATCTCAGTTGGATTAGCCGTGAAGTCCGCAACAGGCTTAGGATAGAAAAGTATGGTAGCTGTATCAGCAGCTTTACAACCATATGCAGATGTGGCATTCAAAATGACATCGGCCTGCGACAAAGTTGTGTTGTAAACATGAACAGGGTCTGATAAAGTGCTGTGACTGGTATTATCTCCAAAATTCCATTCAAAAGCCAGCGTATTCACATTTTCATGCGGAATAGTAGTTGTATTATCAAACTGAACTGAAGCATTAGGCATACAAACTCCGGTTGGAGATATAAATGAAACGGCTGGTAATGCACGGATATTAATAATCCTTGATTTTTCTACACTTGCACACCCGCTATCTGAAATTGCTACCAGTTTTATAACATAAGAATTTGCAGAATCATACGAATAATTAAACTGGGCACCGCTATTAAATACCGTATCAGTACCATCTCCCAGGTTCCAGTTCCATGTAACAACCTTGCCGGAGGATATGAGTACCTGCCCGCTTAATGCCAAAGGTTTATTGATACAAATATTGCTATCCGGTGTATTTACAAAGCTGATGTTGGTTACTATTGGTCTTGGCCAAACCCTTATGGTAGAGGTTTTAGTAGCCACACAACCTGCATCACTTGTAAATGTATATGTGATTGTGTGTACGCCCTCTCCGGCAAGGATAGGATTAAACTGACCTGACGTATCAAATACACCGGGGCCGGAATATTTGCCTTTAGGACCTGGGACACCATTTAGTATTGCGGCCTTATCTATAGAAATTGTATCATTCATCAAACAAACAGACGCCAATCGGGGGAAACTGATAACGGGCTGTAATTTGAAAATAGTAGTTACTGTTGTATCGTCTGTACAACCGTTTAAAGTAACCGACATATTTATAGTATAGGTGCCAAAGATATTGTACGTATGTGTCGGGTTAGCCTGGCCAGATGTGTTGTTTGCACCTGAAGCCGGATCGCCAAAGTTCCACGAATAGCTGCCACCAGGCACTGCTGTACTATTAAATTGAACAGTGTTGCTGGTAAGACATCCCGTAGGATATGTGAATGATGCAACGGGAACTTGCTTCACTGTAATTTGTGATGTAATGGAATCTGCACAACCTAATAATGAGGTAAACACATATTTAATTGTGTGTGTGCCTACCCCAGCTATTGAAGGATCAAACATGCCCGTAGTGCCGTTTGTAATACCCGGGCCGGAATATACACCGTTACCCGCCACACCATTGGTAACTGTGGGTGCAGGGGATATTGCAAAAGGCGGCACGTTTGCACAAACGCTGTTTAATGTACCAAAACTCAATTTAGGTGTAACCCTTACCGTAACAGGCGCTGTAGCACTATCTGAACATCCATTGGCAGTTACTACAATTTTTACACTGAAAGGTCCAGGACTGCCATAGCTATGGGTTGGGTTTTGCAAAGAAGAAACATTGCTTGCCCCGGAAGAAGGCTCGCCAAAGTTCCATGTGTAAGAAGGTGTGCCGGAACCTGCAGGTATTTTGCTGGTATCAGTAAACTGCACTGTACTGTTTGGTAAACAAGCAGTCGGGAATTTAAAGCCTGCATCAGGAATTCCTTTGACAGTTATTGTTGTTTGTGTAGAATCAATACAACCCAATGATGATGTAAACACCCACTTAATGGTATGCGTACCTACGCCTGCTATCGAAGGATCGAACATGCCAGTATTTGCGTTGGTAATACCCGGGCCGGAATAAACACCGCTACCTGCCACACCATTTGTTACAACCGGTGGAGGGTTAAGTATAAATGGAGCAAGGTTTCCACACACGGCAGCCTGGGCAGGGAAGTTTAACTGAGGTTGAATTCTTACTGTTACCGGCACCGTAGTACTGTCTGAACAGCCGTTGGCATTCACAACAAGCTTAACATTGAACGGTCCTGAACTGCTATAGCTGTGTGTTGGATTTTGCAAAGAAGAAACGTTGTTAGCGCCGGATGAAGGTTCACCGAAATTCCAGGTGTAAGAAGGTGTGCCGGAACCTGCAGGTATTTTGCTGGTATCGGTAAATTGTACTGTCCCATTAGCAAGACAAGTTGTGGGGAATGTAAACCCTGCATCGGGAACACCTTTCACCACAATAGTAGTTTGAGTAGAATCGATACATCCCAAAGATGAGGTAAACACCCATTTGATAGTATGAGTTCCAACCCCGGCTATTGAAGGATCGAACATACCTGTGTTTGCATTGGTAATACCTGGGCCGGAATAAACACCGCTACCTGCCACACCGTTTGTTACAACCGGTGGAGGGTTAAGTATGAATGGAGCGAGGTTTCCACACACAGCAGCCTGGGCAGGGAAATTCAACTGAGGCTGAATTCTTACTGTTACAGATACTGTGGTACTATCAGAACAACCGTTGGCATTCACTACAAGTTGAACATTGAATGGTCCTGAACTGCTATAGCTATGAGTTGGATTAGTAGCATTAGAAACGTTGTTTGCTCCGGAAGAAGGTTCGCCGAAATTCCATGTGTAAGTTGTAGAACCTACAGAACCCGCAGGTATTTTGCTGGTATCAGTAAATTGTACAGTTCCATTAGCAAGACATGTAGTTGGGAATGTAAATCCTGCATCAGGTACTCCCTTCACAGTTATGTTGCCTTGTATAGAATCTATACAACCAAGAGTTGAAGTAAATATGTATTTGATAGTATGCGTTCCAATTCCTGCAATGGAAGCATCGAATGTGCCAGCTGCTCCATTTGTAATGCCCGGACCAGAATAAACACCCGATCCTGTAACGCCATTGGTAACAGTTGCAGAAGTAATTGCGAAAGGAGGCTCATTGGCACACACACCGGTAAGCGGCGTAAAGCTGAGTTGTGGCTGAACCCTCACCGTAACAGGTGTTATAGCGGTATCAGAACATCCACTCGATACAACTATGAGAGTCACATTAAATGGTCCGGAACTACTATAGGTATGCCCGGGGTTTTGAGCCGCAGATGTATTATTTACACCTGAAGAAGGTTCGCCAAAATCCCATGAATAAGTTGGCGTACCTGTTGATCCTGCAGGAAATTTACTTGTATCGGTAAATGCTACATTATAATTAGGCAAACAGTTTACAGGGAAAGAAAATCCTGCCTGTGGTACCGGGTTCACGGTTATACTGCTGCTGATAGAATCCATACAACCCAATGAAGATGTGAAGACATATTTTATCGGGTTAGGACCGGCATTGGCCACAGATGGATCAAATGTACCTGTCGCACCATTCGTAATACCGGTGCCAGAATACACTCCTGTACCCGCAACGCCGTTTGTTACAGTAGCCGGAGGAGTAATAGTAAATGGTGCTACATTGGCACACACGCCGCTCAAAGCACCGAAACTAAGTTGTGGTTGTATTTTAACTGTAACGGCAATAATTGTATCCTTGATACAGGTGGCGCCGGTTACCCTAAGTTTTACATTGTAAGGACCAGAACCTGTATAAGTATGTTGCGGATTTGTAAGTGTTGAGGTATTATTAACTCCTGATGCAGGATCATCAAAATCCCAGCTAAATGTGCCTGCGGTATTATTATTGGTAAATTGAACTGTCCCATTAGGCAAGCAACCCGTAGGGAAAGTAAAGCCAAGATTGGTTACGGTATTTACAGTAATAGTCTGTGAAACGGAATCGGTACAGCCGCCGGCTGTAGATGTAGCGTGATACCAGATAACATGCGTTCCCACACCAGCAACGGCAGGATCAAACAAACCTGTAGCTGCATTGATAATACCGGGGCCTGAGTAATATTCCGTGACAGGTACACCATTGGTTACTATACCAGAGTTAATATTTGAAGGTGGAGAGCTAAGACACACATCTGCCAAAACAGGATAAGATACAGCAGGTGTTACATTAAATACTGCAACTACAGTTGTATCCTTTCTGCAATTGTTTGAAGTAGTAACACTATACTGTATGGTATATGTTCCCACACCTGTGTATTGGTGTGAAGGGGCAGGTGCTGATGAGGTGTTAGGATTTCCTGTTGTTGCATTCGGATCGCCAAAATCCCATGCATGAGTGGCAATAGTCTGACCATCCGGGGCAGTGGCGGTACTGGTAAATTGTACAACCCCATTTGCAGGCAAACAGCCCGGTGGATTTATATTAAATGTGGCAAATGGATTTGCATGTACGGTAACCGTTTGCGGCAATGCCGATACATTACAAGTGCCGGAACTCTTGATAGAATGACTTATTGTAAAGGTTCCGTAACCAAGGTATGTATGTGTGAATGGGTTGCCATTGTAGGTGGTATCTTTAATGCCATCACCGAAATCCCAATACCACTCAGTTGTAGTTGTTGGGCCGGGGGTTATTGTTACAGGCCCGCCTTCGCACAATGCTGTAGGATTGACAGTGAATGAAGTAGTAGATGACGGCGCTATCGTAACAGTTTTAACCGTATCATCTGTACAACCTTCAAGACTGGCAACTGTTAATTTAACATTGTAAGTACCGGGGCCAGGGAAAATATATCCTGTGTTTTGCGAACTATCTGCACTCGGTGTGCCCTGCGGAAACTCCCAGAACCAGCCCCTGATCGTATAACCTCCTCCCGAACCCGCGCCTATGAATTTAACGCTATCGGTAGGACAGCTTGGCAAAACAGCAGTAAAATCCGCCACAGGTTTTTGCCTTACATCAATTTTCAATTCAAATTTTTCCCACGGATTACATACAGAAGCCGCAGGATTTTTCACTTCAAAAGGAATGACATGATTGCCTAATGAATCAAAAACGTAAGGATTGGCAGGAGCGCAATAGCGATAGTAAGTCTTTCCATCTACAACAACCGAATCTGTGGCAACCATTACAGTTACGCCATCTCCGGTAGTGTCATCTCCGGTATTTGGAGTGATGTGTTTCACCTGGCTAAACCTCCATATTATCTGGGTAGGTTTATAGGCTACAAGAGCACAAATATTAACCTTAGTATCAGTACATGTGAATTTGGATTGTTTTGCAGTATCCAAATCATTCTTGATAAAAGTTAGGGCATTGAGATTGTTTACGTAAGTGCCTGCATTATAACCGTAACTTTCTGCGCCTCCTTCACCATAAGTAATACCTGTAAATGCAGAATCACTACGTGCAGTAGAAGCACCTTTTGTTGAAGGATTCCATCTTTTTATACAAACAGTATAACCTGCCAGGTTAGGATGCGCATAACTATGCTTTTGAGCAGCAGGAATTGCAGAAAATAGGGTGCCATCAATCTTTAATGAATTTACACCGTTGTTAGGAATGATCAAAGTAAGATATTGTGTGTTGATAGCTTCTTTTGTATTCCGATAAAAACCCACATCATTAATAGCCTGTTCAATCGGGCTTAAATAAACCATTTCCGGATCTCCATCATTACTTACACAACCTCCACCCATAAATTGAGCTACCATTATTGGTTTATCTGCTTCAATAAAATCGGGAGTAGTACTAGAGAATTTATAATATTTACCTCCTATTAAGCCGGTTAAAACCGTCCCGTTTTTCTTTACAACAGTAGTAGGGTCAATAACTGCTATCTTATACACGCATTCCATCAAACTCGACGGACTGTTTGAGTTAGAAAAAGGTGCGGTCAGATAACGCTTTCCCCATGCCTGTTCAGGAAACATTTGCTGCATATCATTGTCGCGTCCGCCCCCCGCACAAGGATCTTCTCCCCCTGTGCGGCTACTACCTGCATACACAGCAATAGGATAGCAAACTCCCGTACCGCCATCAAAGGATTGCACCTTGGTACCTGTAAGATTGAAGCCGCCAGTCGTACTGGTTAGCTTACCAATCACCTGGTAAATTTCTCCTCTATTAAGCACAGTATCAAATGTTACACCTGCAGGTCTTCCATTCCTGGTTGGTACCGAAGGTGTGATATGAACCCATGTATTGTCGTGCTGAGAAACAATGTACATCCAGGAGTATGCATTATCGGCATTTTGTTGTTCGCTGTTTATGGATGTATAATTGTATCCCCAGGTTTCTACCGGCATCAACATTGTTGCACCAGAAGAAACGCCTCCGTATATGTGAGCGTAAGCCACTATTGGCGCAGTACTTGTAATATGAATTCCCCTGTTTTTAAAAACCCCTTCGCCACCTGAACATGTAGGCGGTGCGCATGTCCAAAGACGGGCATCAAATCCGCAATCCCTTCCGGCAAGACCTTTTGGTATCGGGCTAATAGCCGGAATACAAGTTGGCGATTTGGTAACTGTAACCCCGGCCGGTAAAGGATCCTCTATGGAAATAACTGTATTCTTTGGAATAAAATAAGTTCTTGTCCATGGGCCTCCTGCAGGTGGCGGCAACGGAGTACCGCTTCCCTCAAGTTTTACAGTTACGGTAGCATCATTGTCGCCGGAATAAAAATACAATACCATTTCCTGGCTGTTATCGCCAACATATTCCATGTATTGGTGGTGACCATAGCCTACCCAGAATTCTTTTCCACGATTGGTGAAATTCTGAGCAAAGGAGTTAAAACCGACTAAAAGAAGGCTTGCAAAAACTAAGAGTTTTTTAAAATTGCGCATAAAGACGATCTTGGGTTTTTTGTTACCTAACCAGGTTGATAGACCCTTTTTTCTCGATAACGCTGCCATTGGTCAGCGTGAATTTTCCAACAAATATGTAAACACCTACAGGTTGAGCTTTTCCTTTGAAAGTGCCATCCCATCCGCTCTTCATATCTGCAATGGTATTGGCCTCAAACACCTTCTCACCCCATTGGTTAAAGATCATAAATCTGCCCTCTTTAATGATATTGCTGTAAACCCTTAATCTTTCGTTTTCAGGATTGCCGCTACCATTAGGAGTAAAGGCATTAGGTATATATACCTGATCGAGTGCAGCTCTGCCTCTGCCTATTGTAGCAGTAATGCTTGTTTCACAAGGCAATGTACCAAGAGCTGTTACCCTGATACGTACAGAATCCGTCGGGCTTAATCCGGGTATAGAGATGGAAGTTCCCTGGTAATTAGTTGCAACGGTTGTCCACGCTCCCGGAGGATTACCGGTTTGAACCTCTACCTTGTACCCGGTAGCACCGCTAACAGGTGTCCAAGCAAAAGTTGCAAAGTTTGACGATGAATCAGTAAAGTTAACTGCAGCAGGAGCAGGCAAAGCCACGCAACAAACAGTTGTTCCTGTAACAGAAGCGCTGGAACTATTTTGACAAGATTGCAAGCCGAGCGCTGTTACTACAAATGTGACTGGTGTACAAGGATTCAACCCTGTAATAGTATAAGTGGTCACATTGCCGACATTTATCGGCGTACCACTATTTACTGAAACCTGGTAACCACCTGGCGCATTCACGTTAGTCCATGTAAATGTCAATGTCGTTAAAGTAGAATCTATATCAATAACGGTTGGAACGGCCAACGGCAATAACGGATCAACTACAACCTGCACACGTGGAGACGGAGGACAAGTACCGACTACACCTTCAACATAATAAGATTGTTGTGTGCTGCCAACTGTAACCGATAAAGGACTGCCGGTTCCAAGTATATTGCCTCCCACAGCAGCATCATACCATGTATAAACTGCAGATGAAGATGGATTCAGAACTTCTAAATTCACCTGTACACCCACGCAACCACGTACCGTATCGGCCACTACCTGTATATTAAACCCGTTACAAATTGTAGTTCCTGATTGAGATGCATCAGGTCCTAACTGGCAAGCCAAATTACCTACAGCTCTAACACGCAATGTTACGGTTTGCTGTGGTGCAAGGCCGTTTATAGTATAGTTCAAAACATTTCCTATAGGAATCCAGACACCCGGATTTGTACTTTCTTCAACTTCGTATGCTACAGCTCCGGTCACAGCAGACCAGCTAAATGTAACTGAACTTGAAGTAACAGTTGGTGCAGCGCTGAATACCGGTGCTGTAAGAACATTCATTACAGTCACCGTAACGGCAGTTCTGCCTGTAATACATCCACCCGAAACGCCTTCGACATATACAGTTAGATTTGAAGCAGGAGAAGGGACATAAACATCACCGGTAAAGAGTAAGGTGCCGCCGGTTACTGCATCGTACCAGTTAAAGGTATAGCCTGTAGGGGTTGAAGATGCTGTGAGTGTCACGGGTTGATTAGCACATATTGAATCAGCAGATTTCACAACCTGAATAGTTACAACAGGGCAACCCACTTGTCCGCAAACCGGATCAGATACGTTGGTTTCACATGCTGTGGTACCAAGAACCCTGACTATCAAACAAACTGATTGCTGAGGCGCAAGCCCACTTGCAGTATGCGTAGTACCGGTAGCCCCACTACTTGGGGGATTCCATGAAGCGCCATTGTCAATAGATACTTCATAAGCAGTAGCTCCGGTAATGGCAGGCCATGTCCAGGTAATATCACTTGCACCTATGCTTTGTACAACAGGTAATGGTTTCGGCAAACCTGGTAATACCTGTGCATTTACTTGTTTTCGCTGAGCGCCAACGCATCCATATATTACCTCAACATAGTAATTAACTGTGCCAGTAACATGTGGTACAACCAATGTATCTCCGGTAGCTATTGGCACCACGCCGGTAGCACTATCATACCAGTTGTATGTAGCACCGGGAATCGGGTTAAGAACTACAAATGTTGCTGCTGAGTCGAAACAAACGGTAATATTATCCTGGATTACATCAACTGTGGGTCTTACCGTTACAATTACATCTCTTGTAGTATCGCCTATACAGCCCTCTGCAGTTCTTATTTTTAGTGTGTCTTTATAAGTACCGGCAGGATATATTTTATAGGGGTTGAGAATATTAGTTACAGTCGTTCCATCGTGAAAAGCCCATGTCCATTTATTGATCTTTAACCCGTTCTCTGTCAATGAATCGGTGTTGAAGAAAGTTGTATCACCTTCACACACAGGTGAAGTAACTGTAAACGCAGGACGTGGCTCAGGCAGTACCTGTATATATATTACATCGTTTCTCGTCTTGTTGCAACTTTCAATAGACGGATGTGAATACCTGATTGGAACACCATATACATTAGGTGCCGGGAAGGTATATTGCTGCGCCAATGTAAATACATAGTAAACATCTCCGGTTGCTGTGGTAATAGTATCACTGGGCACCGGCGCTATCATTGTCACATCAGTATTAGGAGTAGCGGGCACCTGGCTAAACTCAAGGGTCATAGAATCAGGTACCACAGGTAAGTAAATAGATATCGAAAATGGTGTATTTGCGCAGGTGTAATTCACGACTACAGTATCGCTAGGATCCGGATCTGAATTAACTGTTGCTTTCAGATTTTTCACCAAAGTACCTGCATTATATCCATAGCTTTCTACCACACCTTGTCCGTACGTTATTGCAGTGAAGGCAGAATCAGAGGTGACTCTTACCTGCTGCTGTGCCGACGTCCAACGTCTTACCAATATTGTATAACTTACTCCTCTGAAGAATCCTTGCCCATTTTGAGGATGCGGATACTGGTAAGTCCATGGGTTAGTTACAGGCGTTATACTTGGCCCTTCATACACTTTTGTATTTGCTACTCCATTAGTTGGCACTACCATGGTCAGATAATTAACGTCTATATCTTCCACAGTGTTCCTGTAAAACCCAACCTGTTTAATTCCCTGTTCAATTGGACTGATATATATCATTTCCGGATCGCCATTACCTGTACAGGCATCGGTCAAAAATTGAGCGACCATTACAGGCTTATCAGCTTCTATATAATCAGCCGTACTGCTCACATATGAATAGTAATTATTGTTAACAATACCAGTAAGTGTAGTACCATTTCTTTTTACTATAGTACTTGGATCTCTCACTGTTACCCTGATAATATTAGGCTGCAATGAGTTGGCAGTTGTACTTGCTGATGAAGGCGTTGTAATATAACGTTTGCCCCAAGCTTGGTATGGGAATACCTGCTGCATGATGAAATCACCAGAACCATCAGCTGTAGGAGGACAGCCTATAGCTGTACGGCTACCGCCGCTAAATACAGCAATCGGGTAACATTTACCTGCAGCGTTCGCTACGGATTTAACCACACTTCCTGTCAGGTCGCCGTTTTCAGTTTCGGCAATAACCTGGTACCATTCTCCCTTATTTAAAGTTACGGTATATGCTGTACCCGGGGTCATGGCTGTATTCTGAAGAGGTTCACCCGTTACACTTGTTATTTCTACAGTCGTATTATCATTATCAGCTATCACATAGTAATAGCAAAATGCGTCAGTTCCCCACAGATTTTTGATTCCTAAAGTCTGGTATTCATAACCCCAAACACCTACCGGCATAAGCATACCTGCTCCTGAAGATGCAGATCCATAAATGTGTGAATAAGCTACAATAGGAACATCACTGGTAATGCTAATACCTCTGTCAACAGAACCTGGTTGATCAAAATAAGCACTTTGTGCACCTGCTTTCGGGATAATATCACTTACCCGAACTGTGTTGGCAGGAACATAGTAGTTTCTAACCCATGTAGTCCCATTAATTTTAACCTGCACATTAGCTGCTTCCTGTGCACTCAGGTACAGTACCATATCCTGCCCACCATCAAGCTCGTTGATAGGATAGCCAACCCAGAAACGCTTACCCCTGTTCGAGCTATCAATATCGGGACCTTGAACCGGTGCATATGGATTTACCAATCCGGTGAATTTATCGAGGTAATCAAGATTCAACTTAGTAATTACTTTCTTGCTTACATCAACATTGCTGATAAAGTCAACGATCCATGCATTTGATGGTAATGTACGTCCTAATCCTATACGATATTGATCTGGAATAGTACCCTGCCATGGATCAATATAAAATTGGTCAATGTTGAATTTATACGTTCCTGTTGGTACATCTACTTTGGTGTAGAAATACATAGAGTCGTATGTGTTAGGCAGTCCCGGAGGTGCATCACCGGAAAATCTTTTTACACTAATAGTTGGAGGCACAACCGCAAAGCTGTCCCATTTAATTTTCATTACAGTATCAGAACCATACATGAATACCTGGGTGGCGCCTTGAGCCGGGGTGACCGGCGTTCCAATCAATACGGTAGGATCCACGGTAGGATGGAATTCATAAGCTCCTAAGTCAGGCACCCCTGCTGCAAGGGTAGTCGGTCTTGGATTATTATTAAAGTCATAAGAATTTTCTCTAACCTGCGTACCACGACCATGAATAGCCCATACATCAGGATTTGTAAGATTTGGATGTAAATCAAGGTCTGTTACAAATGCAGGCGGGAACACAATTGAGTGAGTTTCCCAGTTATAAGCCGCACTTAGCGCTGCTATATTTGAGAAATTACCTGCAGGAGTAGTAACCTGTACAAGAGAGGTACCGCCAGTGTATAGATCATTGTAATCACTGGTAAACAATGTAGGATTGTTTATCAAAATAGCTCTTCCCGCTCCTTTGTTTGAGAATATGTTATTCTTGATTTTTACGTTTGTGGTAGTGGTTGAATGATTGAAATTAGCCGCAAAACTTGTAGTTATCGTAGGCACCGTCATATTAACGGAGTTGTTATAATAAGAAACATCATCCGCATTAAGACTTTGAAGACCTGAAGCATTTGTTCCTGCAGAAGAAATAGCAACAGTATTATTGATCACGTACACTCCCGTAGATGCATTCATTACAAGTCCAAAAATGTTACTTGTATTGCCTGATCCACCAATAACCCTATTGCTTGCCACAATACCACTATCACTCACCGGTGAATTACATTTTTCAGCATCAAGACCATTAACAGTTCCTGATGTTACATTAGAAATGTTCACTGTGTTTCCAAGTATTCTATATGCCGTATCACACTCCAGCAGGTAAATACCATAAGAAGTAGCTGCAGTTGGGGAGCTTACGCTTACAGTATTGTTGGTGACCTTTATTCTTTTTGTGTTTGCTGTATAAATACCATAGTTATAAGCGGCGCTTACCGTATTACCTTGAACAACAATATTTGTATTACTATTTGCAACACTTGTTCCTGTCAGGTATATGCCGGCAGAACCGTTTGAAACCGTATTATTAACAATGGTCAGGTTGCTTACACCGGAAGAATATACGGCGGCAAATGTATTAGCCGCATTTGTTACAGCAGGCCCTGTAATGTTACAGCCATCTAATGTATTAAAACCTGAAGTACCGGAAATATCCACTACCCTTCCAAATGTGGTAGAAGTATTTTTTATTCCGATATTTTTGAAAGTTACATATTTGGCACTGTCTATTTTAAGTGTGTAGTTAGCAGTACCAACAGTTGGGCTAAATGTAAGGATAGAGTTTGCCGGATTTCCGTTTAAACTTTGGAAAATTACTGTATTGCGCACACCTGATGGGTTAATTATACCTAAACCCGGAATCTTATGGATGAATACCTGCTCAAGCCAGGTCCAGTCATATACATTAAAGATAATAGGACCCGTTATACCGCAATTCATAGCATTAACTGCATCTGTATAATTTCTGAAGTTAGCGCCGGGAAGTCCAACGTAATCTGTAACACGGCTTGAATCAATAGTATAAGTACCTCCCACTAACAAACGGTTGAGATTAACAGTAGCTACAGTAGAATAATAAACTGTTCCTGAACAAATGATTTGTACACGATAGAAACTATCAGGACGAGAAAGTGTATTGAACTTAGGGAAATAAAGCGTATCGCTGATATTAACCCAAGGGCCTGTAGCGCTTGCCCCACTCTGCCATACATAAGTAAGACCTGCGGCAGATACTGAACCCGGCACATCGAGTGTAATAGGTACATCAGCGCATATACCTGTATTAGGAGTTACGGTAGCGGTAGTAGCCGTAGGAGCGCTGCAAGGCGGAACGGTAAATTCAAATGCACCCATATCTGGTGTGGCACTTCTACCTACGCCATTAATGTCATCCGTAATAGTTGCAATAGGAGTAGCCTTATTATCCAAAGGTGCAACAACCGGCCTGTAATCTTCAATCGCAGGATTAACATATCCCGGATCGTAGCTCAATGAGTTTGCATCCTGTGGAGGAGTAGTATTGTTTTGCCATGCTCCCAGGTCCAAACGATTACTGCCATTAAAACCAAGATAATTAGCCGTACCGCCTGTGCTGCCAATAAACAGGTTGTTGAAATCAGACTCAACATCAGCCTGTGTAGCGAGGTATATAACATGCTTGGCACCGGTTCCATCCCTATCTATGGTCACCATATTGTTTTTAAACACAGTTCCCGTTGAAGCACCGGTTTGGCTAAAGCCCCTGCTCAATCCGGCCGGGTTACGTCCAAGGTTTTCAATGGCTACTGTATTATACAAATATTTTATAAATTGTGAACCTGTATTTGCAAGACCGTAAACAGGACCTGAACCTGAAAATTTGAAAATAAGGTTATTAATTACCTGGTGATCATTGCCCGTAGTTGCATCGGCATCATCGTGCATGATACCGTATGAAGTGTTTGTGCTTGACGGCATTCCACCTAAAAGGTCATAAACCCTGTTTTTGGAAATCATAATAGAAGCGCTTCCTGCACCCTTTACATAAATTCCATATATACTGCTGGCACCTGTTGAGCGTGCCGGCCTTGTAGTTCTGTTACCTTGCACAAGCGTATTGAAATTGCCTGACCCCAGGTATATACCATAATTATAAAATTCCTTGATTATATTGTTTGTAAATAAGTTATTGCTCATTACAGAACTTGTATTTGCAAGTGCAACGATACCCGCATAACCTCCTATAATTGTATTATGATCAAATAAGTTACCATCGCAAAGAGCAGCACCCGTACCCAAAATATTTCCTGCTGAAGCATTAATAACAACACCTGCATAAGCATTGGAAGTACTGCTAGTATCAGTAATTATTGTACATCTTTTAAAGGTGTTGCTATCAGCATTATTCAAAAGATGGACTCCAACGCCTTGAGTACCTGTTCCCCTTGCATCTATTACGAGGCTATCGAAAGTGATAAAGCGGGTATGTTGAAGTTTAATTACAGCCTTGTCGTTAGCAGAAGATGAGCTAAACCTTTCCAGCACATTGGGATCCTAAGCTTAGAATTCCACGTGGACAAGTTGTCGC
>JADMIO010828165.1_pt1 | contig 99580 bp, 84 predicted proteins | sample 8958161 | NCBI WGS metagenome assembly JADMIO01 (sample SAMN16585339, study PRJNA669376) | soil metagenome | isolation source: Crop rotation soil | place: USA: Cullars Rotation, Alabama | collected 2011
CGCGACAACTTGTCCACGTGGAATTCTAAGCTTAGGATCCCAATGTGCTGGAAAGGCGATACCTACATTTCCTGCAGTGGTAAAATTAAAGCTGTAAGAACTTGGCGTAACATGAAAATAATCACTGTTGAACAAGTCAGCAGATATGGTTGCGCTACTCTGAAAACCAGTGAATGAATAAGCGCCGTCACTATCTGTAAATACATTGTGCGTGCCGAGCTCGTTCTCTACAATAAGCTTTACACCTGCCTTGGGTATCGCGCCAATACCACAGGAAGATCCAGAGGTAAAGGATACACTGCCAACAATCGTATTGAGCTCTTCAATGGTAATGTTGTCCAATACCCACCGGTCTTCAAGTGTATTCTGGCTGTCCTGATAGAATGTTTTCACAAAGGCAATGTAAACCGTTGCTCCGCCATAATTGGCCAGTGATACAATCTTTTTCTGAAAATCGGTTCCTTGGTTGATGTAGTTTTCGCTCCATCCGGCAATAGTTACAAAGCTGTTGTGATCGGTTTGCGATGTGGTCGAAATTTTAATCTGAAAAAATGCTTTTTGATCGCCGGGGACTATCTGCCGACTATAAAAGGAAAGTATTTTGTTTTGCTCAAGGACAATGGGCGGGCTTACAAGCCAGTCTTCCGAAGTATTTCCGGCGCCAACATTTTCGGGATAAAGAAATGCTGATTTCTGACCTTCAAAAGCACTGATACCCGTCCCTAGGTTGTTTTTCCAAGAACCAACGCCAATCCCATTATCTGACACGATCCATCCCGACGGCGGAAACGCGCTGCCTTCAAAGCCTTCAAAAAATTGGCTTTGCGCATGCAGGGAGATGAATAAGAGGAGACAATAAAGCTTTCTCATAATCAGTTGATTCGAAACGTAAATATAGTTAAAAAAATCTGTCCAGGATACAACGCTGGACAGATTTCATAAAAAAATGTTAACCTAAATTTAATTCCAATCAATTTTTCGTGAAAAATACATTACCGCGCCTAGAATAACGAACAGACCGATGCTGCCGAAAAGCAACGCATAATCTTCCAATTGGATAATCACAAAAATAAATGCGTATAGCGCTGAAAGCGAAACGGCAATAAAAACTGGGAATTTGCGACTTTTCAAAATCGAAACCGAATACAGCGAAATCATCGCCACGACTGAAATTGCCGCGATCAGATAAGCCTTGAGGAAACTACTGTGTTCGGTAATCGAAATCAGCAAAGTGTAAAACATCACGAGCGCCAATCCGATCATGGTGTATTGGAAAATGTGAATGCGGACTTTACTAATGACCTGTATCAGGAAAAAAATCAGGAACGTAAGTCCAATCATCAGGAAGCCATATTTGGCCGCGCGGTCATTTTGCTGGTATTCATTAACGGGAATAATGAAATTGACGCCAAACGCATACTGCTGAAGGTTGGGCAAAACCTCAAAAGCCTGCTGGCTGAACGCGCGGTTGATGTGCAGGATTCTCCAGTCGGCTTCAAAACCCTTGTCGGTGATTTTTTTCGTCGCATCACCCGGAAGGAAATTGCCCGTGAATCCAGGCGACGGCCAATTCGATGTCATACGCACATCGGTTGTTTTTCCAATCGGCACGATCCGTATTTGCTGGCTTCCGTTGTAAACGATATTGAAGTTGAATTTAGCATCGGCTTTATGGGCAAAGACCGCAGCGTCGAGATAACCGGTTTCGAGGGCTTCAACCGTGTCGTTCTCTGTCCGATAAACGGGCTCGAATGTGTAGTTTTTTCCGGCAAGGTTGATTTTGACTTCATCGCGGATGCTTTTGAGGTTGGTTGTTTTGATCAAAATGGTCGCCTTGTCCCAGTCGATGTCGGTGTCGGGAATGTTCTTCGTACTGAAATCGGGCGCAATATACTTGCCTTCAAACTTCATTTTTGACGTATATACCACCAATTCGTAATTGTTGCGCTTGAGCAGTTTTGTCGTGACATCCGAAGTATTCTTAAGCGTTTCGGGGAAGAAATACGCATAATCGGTTACAAACGATTTCTGTGTCGTGGCGACTTTCGTTTTCTCGTTGACGAGCACGGTTTCGGTATAGGTTTTATATGGAACCTTGATGATCGGGCCATAGAAATAAACGCTTTCGCCCCATTTTCCGGACGTTTCTTCAATGACTTCCTTTTGCCGAAGCGAGCGTTCCTCGATTAAGTTCTGGACGAATACAAGCGGTATCAAAAGCGCTAATGTCAGAAGGCCAACCATGATCATCCTGGCGGTGTTCGATTGAAAAAAGCCTAGCGGTTGTTGGTTTTCAGTAGTTTCTGGTGTTTCCATAATGAAAGTTTTAAAAGATTAGTGAATTGTTGATTACAAGCAAAAAATAAAATACTGCGATTGGAATATTGGCGAGCATGATAAACATTTTTCCAATAAAATAGCCGCGGTTAAACGGGTTGGTGATAAATAAGTAAAACAGAAAAAGAAATACGAGCAGGTTGATTACAAAAGCAATAATCACATAGCCTATCCCGACCAAAATAATGTCCTGTGCATGGGGGAATATTTTGTGTAGTACGAGCAATAGTGTCCCGATTCCGAAAGAAACGCCAGTGAGTTGTGTCGAGAACAACCCGATTTTGGTTAAATATTGAGATGTATCCATCATTATTGAATTTTAAAAGTTTCTCTAAGCGTGGCAACGGGCTGGGCAAGCATTTTTCTGAAATCGAGATCGTGGAAATGGTGCGCGTTCTTTCCGTTCCTGTAATAATTCATGAAAAGTTTGAAGCCTAAAGGGAAAAAAATAGCCCCAGAATACAACAACCATATACATATACAGGCTGCGCTTGCCGTTGCCCATGAGGTAAAACTGCATCCCGATTTCTTCCTCGACATTGGTGCTGATGCCGGTGAGCACGTGAATCACATCGTGGTCTTCGAGCTTGGGCTGCATTTCAAAATTGTTCGTGCGCAGGAATTGGCCGAGGTGAAATCCAAGGCTTTCTCGCGGGTAGTTCAGTAATTCTGGAATTTCAATCTTCCAGGGTTCGTTTTTCTTGAACCATTTCTGATAAGGTTTTTTGGTGATTTCGTACATTTTTTCGAAGATTAATGATTTCATAAATTATTTTGCAGAATTGATTTTGAAGAAAGAGTAGGCGAGGAAGACAAACAAACCGTAGCCAATTGAAAAACCGATGCTGCGCAGTTCGAAGGCAAGTGGAAAAATGGTTGTAAACAAATCAATCGGATGGTGCAGAATGTCCCAGCTGTTGAAACGCAAGTACCTTCCTAGATAAATCCCAAAACCCGAAAGCAGGCTGCAGCCCAAAATAAACCACCACGAAACCTTAAGATCGAATTTTTGTTCCCAAAACCGCTGCATGTCTGCCATCGAGACCAATCCGAGCGCAATGCCATTCCACGAAAAAGACATCAGTAGCAAAACATCAAACCAAGCCGGCATTCCGGTTGTCTCTTTTTTGAAATGCAGAAAATCGGTAATCAGATAGGGCGCATTGGGTAGAAACAACAGCCAGATTGCCGAAAATAAAAGCAATGGGGTTTTACTTTTGGCGTATTGTGGATTTTCGCCCAAATACCAAGTCACGAGATACGGAATGGCCGCAAGGACGAGGTTCCAAATCAGGAAACCATAGAACAATGATTGGGTAACTGCTATACGAAAGGCAATCAGACTTAAATTAAACACAGCCAATGCAATCAGGCTGGCTTCTTTGGAATTGGTTTTGGTCAGTTTTAAAATCATAATTGTAAATTAAAAGTACTTTGTTTTTCAAAGTAAATGAATAAAAAAAATGCGTCAGCTTTTCTGGATTAATTTTTCAAGCGCTTCGATATGATCGCGGAAAGCTTGTTTTCCGGCTTTGGTTGCGATGTAACTCGTATTCGGTTTTTTGCCAATGAACTGCTTTTCGATGGAGATGTAATTTTCAGATTCGAGTGCCTTGGTGTGGCTCGCGAGATTGCCATCGGTCACGCCGAGCAATTCCTTGAGCGTATTGAAATCGGCCGAATCGTTGACCATGAGCACGCTCATAATGCCGAGCCGTATGCGGTGGTCAAAAGCCTTATTGATATTTTGTATGATGTTTTTCAATGCAGCAAATTTAGTTGTTTCGATCGTATTTGAAATACATAATACTTCCGTAAATGATATGGCAAACGCCAAACCCGAGCGCCCAGAATTCCAATCCATAACCCGAGAACTCAGTTGCAAGCAATCCCAAAGTAACGACGGTAATGCCAAGATAACGCACATCCCTTAAAGTATATTTACTCGCATTGACACACGCCAACCCATAAAAAATCAAGGTCACCGGAGCGATGAGTCCGTAAACTTCCTGTCTGAGCAACAACACACTGAAAATTCCGCCCGTAATTAACGGAATCAGGAAGTTGATGGCCATTCTTTTGGAAGTGCTGTTCCAAACTTTTTCGCCCTGCTTGCGTGCCTTGAAATGGGTGAGGATGAAAGCCGATGCCACCGATAAGATTAAAACCGACAGTGCGATGACCACAACCAATTTAAACGTTGTGCTCTCCAAAGTAACATATCCTTGATGGGTTTCTAATATTCGATGGGCAATGTAGGCGCCAACTAACGCATAAATCCCAGCCAACACACCCGACAACCCGCTCAATGAAATAAATTGGCTCGAGCGGTTCATCATGTTCTTGATGTCGCTGATGTCCTGAAGGTAATTTTTCTCTTCCATGATTAAAGTACTTTGAATTGCAAAGTAAAATAAATGTTTTCGAATAACAATGATTTTTTTAAAAAAAAATTCAAGAGTGAATTTAAAGCTTGATGAATTTCTGAATGATGCTGCCTTTTTCCGAATTTGCTTTAACCAAATAAATGCCCGAAGTCAATTGTGAAACATCAATCGCATTGCCGTTCCGCTGCGACAAGACCGTTTGCCCAATGTTGTTGATTACGGCAATCGAATCGATTTTTGTGTCGGACTTAATATTCAAAACCGACGATACCGGATTTGGGTATACAGTAAACCATTTGCCATTTTCAAACGTTTGTGTTTTGAGGAGCGCCACCGTAGTAGCCACCGTATTGGTTACGATTGGCAAATTGAAGTCGAAGAAAATTTGCGCATTGTTCTCGATCACATCGCCGAGTACGACTGTTGTTTTTGGCTTGATCCTGAAGCTGACATAGCCGTGGCTGGCGGGCTCATCGGCTGAAGCCGCAGGCAAATTGATGTCGTTGAACAGGAATTCGACAGAATGCTCGCGAACATTGGCCGTAAAATTATGGCTCGCCGATTCGATTTGAAGCGACGCAATGTCCAATTGGTCTTCGATAGCGTCCTCTACACGGATGAAAGTCGCGGGAGCGGTTCCCATATTCTGAAAACGGATCGTGTAATGCAGATAATTGGCCGCCTGTTCCGGCGTAATGGTTTCGCCCTCGCTGACCAGTTTGTCGTTCGGGTCTTGCGATCCGGTTACGGTTTGTGTCAGCGTGGCTGTGTTGTCAGTCAAATCCTCGTCGGTGTCGACCGGAAGCGAAGTACTTTCAAAATAAAGTGTGTTGCCAATGTTCACGGCAGGAATTTCGGTTGGGGAATTGAGATTGAGCGTAACCGTGAATGTCAATTCTCCAAAAATGGGCAAATCGGTAAAATTCCAACTGACCGAATTGGCGGTTTGGCTGGCAACTGCGGGGTTGGCGCTCACATAATCCAGCACATTGCCGTCAAAATTAAGAACAACCGTACCTGATTCCACGCGATTTCCCCTGTTGCGCACGATTATGCGGTAACTCGAATCGAAACCCGGACGCGCATTGTTGACCGGAACAATCATCGTTTTGATATCGTGGTGCGGCGTTGCACCTGGTACGACGCAAAAATTGGCAACTATGGCCTCATCTTGCGAGGCAGTAATGGTCAATTGGGTACTGGGCGGAGTAACGTCAAAATACGAGAGATTGATGTCTGGCGTAATGGTAATCTGGTCTGCAATGACCGTAAGATTGTAATTGCCATTTACTGTATATTGCATGCCGCTGTTAGAACCGAAAGATGCAATCACGCCAATGCCATCGAGCGGGATTGCTGCAGCGGTATCGCATGCTGCCGAGGTATTGGCCAAACTGACCGATCCGGTTATTACATTGAAAAAACCTTCGCCGACTTGAACGTTGTCGAGTAACCATCGGTCGCCTGAAATCGCAATTGTAGGCTGGGTAAATTCTCTGACGAATGCGATGTAGACGCTTTGCCCTGCATAACCCTGCAAATCGATAATTTTTTGCTCATAAATACCAAACGTGGCATTTAACCAAAGTTCATTGTGACTCTGGATAGGCGTGAAGGTGGAATGATCGGTTTGTGAAGTGGTCGACAACATGATTTTGTATATCGTTCCTGTATCGCCCACAAGGGTTTCGCGTGAAAAAAAAGACAACAGCGAATTATCGTCCAGCGCAATGAGCGGCGTTACGAGCCAATCTTCTGAAGTGTTGCCTGCGCCGATATTTTCGCGATTGATGAACGCTGCATTTGCTCCTGAATATGCTGCATAAATAACGGGCTGAATAGCCCAGCTGACATTTACCCCGACAGCATTGTCCGAAACATGCCATGCACCCGAAGGCAATTGCCAAACGCCACTTCCGGTATCCGGCAATGCAGTGGTTTCAAATCCTTCAAATAACTGGCCTTGGGCCTGAAATCCCAGTAAAATAACAATCCCGAAAAGTAATTTTTTTATCATGAAGCTCATTTTAAGTCAGTTGTAAATATACAGAAATTCAGTTATCGGACTTACAAATCCAAAACAAAAACCGTAATTTTGCCTTGCTGAAAATTTAAACACCAATTAAATAAGATATTATGAGTTCATTTGACGTTGTCGTTATAGGTTCAGGTCCGGGCGGTTATGTTGCCGCAATCCGTTGTGCCCAGCTCGGTTTCAAAACCGCAATCATCGAGAAATATTCTACTTTGGGAGGAACTTGCCTTAATGTAGGCTGTATTCCTTCTAAAGCCTTACTCGATTCTTCACACCATTACCACGATGCGGTGTCGCATTTCAAGGAGCACGGCATCGAAATTTCAGGTGACATCAAAATGAACATCGAACAAATGATTGCACGCAAGGCATCGGTCGTCGACCAGAATGTAAGCGGCATCAAATATCTGATGGATAAAAACAAAATCACCGTATTCGAAGGCATTGGTTCTTTCGAAAATGCGACACATATCAAAATCACGAACGACAAAAAATCGGAAACGGTCGAAGCAAAATACACAATCATCGCTACCGGTTCCAAACCGTCATCGTTACCGTTCATCAAAATCGACAAGGAGAAAATCATCACTTCAACTGAAGCCTTAAAGCTCAAAGAAATTCCAAAACACCTGATCGTTATCGGCGGTGGTGTCATCGGATTGGAATTGGGTCAGGTTTATCTCAGACTCGGCGCACAAGTTTCCGTTGTGGAATATCTCGACAGAATCATCCCGGGAATGGACGCGGCATTGTCTAAAGAGCTGACCAAAGTCCTCAAAAAACAAGGTATGAAGTTTTATACCTCGCACAAAGTGAAATCGGTCGAAAACAAAAAAGGCATCGTAACGGTTCTGGCGGACAATGCCAAAGGCGAAACGATTACTTTGGAAGGCGATTATTCTCTCGTTTCCGTAGGCCGTCGCCCATACACTGACGGTTTGGCTGCCGACAAAGCCGGAGTCAAAGTAACCGATAGAGGCATGATTGAAGTCAACGACCACTTGCAAACCAACGTGCCGAATATCTATGCGATTGGCGATGTCGTTCGCGGCGCAATGCTCGCACACAAAGCCGAAGAAGAAGGTGTGATGGTAGCTGAAATCCTAGCCGGACAAAAACCGCACATCGACTATAATTTGATTCCAGGCGTGGTTTATACCTGGCCGGAAGTAGCTGCAGTCGGTAAAACCGAAGAGCAGCTCAAGGAAGCCGGAGTTGACTATAAAGTCGGCAGTTTTCCAATGAAAGCTTTGGGAAGATCACGTGCCAGCGGTGATACCGACGGTTTCGTCAAAATCCTCGCCGATGCCAAAACCGACGAAGTCTTGGGTGTTCACATGATCGGCGCAAGAACCGCCGATTTGATTGCCGAGGCAGTCACGGCAATGGAATTCAAAGCATCTGCCGAAGACATCGCCAGAATGTCGCACGCGCACCCAACGTATGCCGAAGCAGTAAAAGAAGCGGCTTTAGACGCGACGGACAAGCGTTCGATCCACATGTAAATAGATTCTCAGATTATCGAATTTTCAGATAATCAGATTTGTAGGATAAAAAGCCCGGTCTTCCGATAGCTATCGGAATGATCGGGCTTTTTTTGAACCATTTTTTTTAGAAGCTAATCCGGCTGTACGCTTTTATCTTTTACCCTGCGGGATAAAAGGATAACCGCTGCCATCCGGGCTAGGGCTAATTGCATATAATCCAACAATTAGCAATTATTCATGATTAACTATTAATTAAAAAATCGCAGGTTTCTTCTTGTTCAAATACCTGCGGAACAAGAAAATCGCAACCCCGCCAATCAAAATCACCGACCACAATTGCACGACAAATGCAATAATTCGTTCCAAAATGTACCAGCCGTTTTTGAGTCCGTCCAGAATCTCAAGTCCGAAATTGCCGTAACCACCACTCGCTTTTTCAATCGCTATCATTTCGCGTTTCACCGATTCGTTCTGGTACAAAGCCAGTGTAATCGTACTGTAATTCACCTGATCCTGCAACGACAAATTCTCAATCGCGGCTTGGTCGCTGTCGGAATTTTTCCCGAGCAACTCATTTTCCGCATCCGAAATCTGGTTCAGTTTTTTGCCTTTCACATCAATATTGTTTGCCATTCTTTGGTTGTGGTCTGCATTTCGGCGTTGCGCCATCTGGTTGGAAAGCATTTTCAAAGCAACGTCATCGGCCTTGATCACGCGGTAATCCAAATAATCGATTTCTTTGGCGATGGTTTTTACGACAGTGTCGAGCGACCGGTTTGGGATGCGCAGCGTAATATTGTTTTCCACGACATATTTTGTCGTTTCAAGAATACTGTCGCGGCTCACTTTGGTACGATTCGTTCCTTCGACATGGCTTTGCAAGTTGTTGTTTGTGATCAAGCCGCCATAACGGTTTACGGCGCTTTCAATAGCGTAAGTCGACTTTGCGACGTTCTTTACCTTAAACTTGATGTCGGCGGTGCGAATGAGTTTTCGTTTGGGGACTTGGTTTGCACGCAACGAGGTGTCAGTGACTTTCGCCGCAGCGGATTCTTCGGTTGCCGCAGCTTCTTCAGCGGGCGATTCGGCTTGTTTACAGGAAAATGCCAAGGCTAAGAACAGCACGGCAGCACCAATTTTGGAGATTGTTTTCATAAAAATTCATTTTTAATGGTTACTGGTTAAGGTTAAAACTAAGTAGTGTTCACGCATCAAAATGAATTTTAAAATTGGATAATTTTCGGCGTACTAATAACTGTGCCAAATTTTTTCGCCGTTTTCTATTCGCCTTTTTTTGTTGTAATTTTGAGCCTTAAAACCTGTTTTTTTGAGAACGTCCATCCATAAAGAAATTTCCAATCCTGCGGCATTCAAGAGCCAATTGCTGCAATGGTCTTCGCCGTTCCGCGAAGTGGTTTTTCTCGACAGCAACAATTATCCACAAGCATATGGCTCCTATGATTGCTTGCTGGCCGTTGATGCGCTGACTTCCATTGAAACCGATTTTACAAACGCTTTCGAAGAACTCAAACAATACCAGCAAATTACCAAGGATTGGCTTTTCGGATATTTGTCATACGATTTGAAAAACGATACGGAAGCTTTGGTGTCATGCAATTTCGATGGATTGCAATTTCCGGATTTGTTTTTCTTTCAACCCAAAAAAATATTTTTACTCAAGGGCAATGATTTGCAAATCCTGTATCTCAAGATGTGCGATGATGAAATCGAAACCGATTTTGAAGAAATTCTCCAATGCCAGGAGTCGAAAACCGAAAGCCTCGAAGCATTGAAAATCCAACAAAGGATTTCAAACGAAGATTACCTTTCCAAAGTCGGGAAAATGCTCGAACACATATACCGCGGCGACATTTATGAAGCCAATTTCTGTATGGAATTCTATGCGGAAGACGCCGAAATCAATCCGATTGAAACCTATCAAAAGCTCAATGCCATTTCGCAGCCTCCGTTTGCCGTTTTCTTCAAAAACAACAATCACTTTCTGATATCGGCTTCGCCAGAAAGGTATTTGCGCAAAGAAGCCGGCAAAATAATTTCACAACCGATCAAGGGAACGGCGAAAAGGAGTGAAGATGTCATCGAAGACGAAGCCATCAAAAACGAACTCATCGCTTCCGAAAAAGAACGTTCCGAAAACATCATGATCGTTGATTTGGTACGCAACGATTTGTCGCGAACCGCTTCCAAAGATTCGGTAAAAGTAGAAGAATTGTGTGGCGCTTATTCGTTTAAACAAGTGCATCATTTGATTTCAACTGTTGTTTCACAAATAGACAATCAAACTTCTGTTGTAGAAGTGATTAGGGATTCATTTCCAATGGGAAGCATGACTGGGGCGCCTAAAATTTCCGCTATGGAAATCATTGAAAAACTAGAGGAAACCAAACGCGGATTGTACAGCGGTGCCGTGGGTTATTTTACACCCGAAGGGGATTTTGATTTCAATGTAGTAATCCGCAGCATCCTTTACAATCAGCAAAACCGTTATGTGTCGTTTTCTGTGGGCAGTGCCATTACGTCGTTGTCTGAACCTAATAAAGAATATGAAGAATGCCTGTTAAAAGCAAAGGCCATGCGTGAAGTTTTGAGTGCGTTATAAAATAAAAACCCCAAAGAAAATTCCTTGGGATTTTTAAGTGGGGCAATGAATATAAAATAATTGAATCTAATTTTTAATCACTTTATGTGTTTTTGAGCCTTGGTCAGCAATGGTTTTTACGAAATAGATTCCGTCTTGAAATGAAGAAAAATCCACTTTTGTAATACCATTTGGTGATTTTTCACTCAACAACAATTGGCCATTCATGTTATACACTTCGATACTGTTGATTTTTTCAACGCTGCTGATGTTTAACGTAGCATTTACCGGGTTTGGATACACATTGGTAGCGGCCAACGTATGTACTTCTTTCACCCCTAATGCTTGAGGCAATTCAAGTCTGAATGTAAACGCATCGCCCCACATAGGATTGGTTGTATAATCCAACCCCCAACCTGAAACATATTTCCCGTTGAGTGACATATTGTTTGAACTGGATATCAGCTTGCCATTCAGGTCGATGCCCATAGTCTGGGTAACATATTCGTTCGTATTTCTAATGCCATCTGTAGCTGTCCAGATGAAAGGAGTATATGTGGCTCCTCCCCATCCAAATTCAACAAAAAAACCGATAACAATACTGCCGTCTGGGCTGATACCACTCACTCTTCCGGTACCTAGGCCGGTAATGTGGCCAAGGCTAATCACGCCAGTGGCCTCGCTCCAAATCCATGGTTGATTGCCATTCACCCAGTCTCCTTTACCGCCAATCCAATTACCGTCTGCTGAAATTGCAGTGCATTCGCTCATTTGGTTGTTTGGATCTGTAGCGCTTCCGTTTGGATCCAAAAGCAGGTATTCATTAGGGAAATAACCACCGGCTGGGTTTTTTCTCCATACAGCCGATTTCCATCCGTTAAAATCTTGGTAACCCACAATTACACTAGCGTCATGATTTACCGCATAACCTCTTGCGTTTCTGTTGGTATCGGCAAACAGACTGCCAAGGTCGATTGTGTTTTGAGTACTGTTCCATGCAAATCCGTGCGCATAAGCTGACGTACCATTCCCGTTGTTAGGATCTGCCCATGCATTTCCTACCACGGTTTGGCCATCCCCTGAAATGTTATAGCCTGCGCTGGCGTTTCCGTCTACGTTCTGGCCTAAACCGCCAAGTGCAGTCCATTCTCCCGTAGCGGTACTGTATCTTGACATTTCAGCAACTGGCCCGTTGTAATTCGTGCCTGAGATAAAAGCGCCATCTGCTGAAAATCTAGCAGAACCGCCAATACCATTCCCGGCAGATACGCCGCCGATTGGGTAAAAATCATTCGTATCTGGATTCCAGATGTAATAAGGAGTGGCCTGGGCTTCAGATCCTGCGAGCAATCCTTGGTTGGAAACACCTGTAGCATCAAAGGCACCTGGCCTTGTGATGAACTGTGCCGACAAAGTATGCATTCCAAGTGCACACATCAGCAGTGTGAAGATTGTAATTTTTTTCATTGTGATAAATTTAGGTTAACGCTGCCAAAAGTAAGGTACATGTTCTTATAAAAAAAGAGTATGTCTGTCTGAATTCACGAAAAATGATAGTGGTTTAATTTACCTAAATTGCTTAAAATTAATAAGTTAAATAAAATTATAAGTTAGGTCGTGAGAGAAGAACTGTTTTCAAGTTTTTCCCGCTGTAATTTGAGGGAATTGTACTTTTTTCGATACCGGCGATTTTCAAATAGCAATGCCAACAGCAATAGCAAGATCAGGATTGCAAATGAAATCTCGTAATACAATGCCTCTGATTGTACCTGCGCGATGTCCTTATCGCTTTCCGAATTGACCTGAAGAATCAACTGATTGATGGTTTTGCTGTTGTTCTTTTTAATCTGCGCAGTTGTCTCGTCATATTTGCGGCGGTAAATTTCATGCTGTGCAATGTTATTGGTAACCAGATAATTGTCGGTTAGTCCTTTGTAGATACCTTGGTTCAACACCAAATCACCAACATCTTCCGACATTTTTGAAGCATCTAAAAGCAGCTGGATCGCCGTGTCGTATTTTTCCTCCACCGTATTGACTTCCGCCAAACCTTTATACGCAAAGGCTTTGAGGCTGTTGGCTTTTATTTTTTCGGCAAAGTCATAGGAATTGGAAAAGCAAATCCGCGCCGAATCGATCTGGTTCAGCGAAACAAAACAATTGCCCTTGTTGTAGAGAATTACGCTTGCATTGGCATAATTGCGCGGGACTTTCTGGGAATGATATAACGATTTATTAAAGTAATTAAGCGCTATGTCACAACTCATCTCTTCCTTGTAGATTAAGCCTCTTATCGCATAATTAAAGCCCAGCAATTTATGCGCATTGAATTGCTGTTTCGTCTTTTGGGCAACCTGTATGGCCTTGTCGAGGTTAGCATGCGCTTTGTCATAAACCTTGAGTTGTTGGTATTGTATGGCGAGCCGACAATAGATAATAAATTTAAACCGGTCATCATTTGTTTTCGGAAGCAACTGGGCCGCCTTTATGGCATACTCAAGTGATTTTGGATAATTTCTTTTTGAAGAATACGCGGTCGATATGAGAAGCAATGCCTCGATTTTGTCTTTTTGTGTAGCATTTTGGGTATGGAAGATTTTCATGCCGATGGCAATGGCATTTCCGGGATTTTCATAAATATTCGCATTGGTCTTTTTCAAAAGGCTGTCGACGGGAGTTTGCGCAAAACAGCCAGCTCCAAAGCATAAAATAAAAATCAAATGAAAGATTCTTTTCATAACGTTGCGTTTAAACGAGTTCTGGCTTAGGCTGCAGGTCTTCGGTCAAAAACTGGATAAAAACATTGGGTGTGATGCCGGTAATGCTTTTGAATATTGCAGAAAAATTGCTGTGTGAAGAAAATCCACACTCTTCCGCCAGGTAACTTACCTTATAATGAAGATAGCGCGGATCGGTTTTGAGTTTCTCCACAATGTATTTGATACGCAGTTCGTTGATGTACAAATTCACATTCTTGCCTTTGTATTTATTGATCACTTCCGAAAGATACTTGGTATTGGTTTCAAACAACGTCGCCATCTGGGCAAGCGAAATGTCTTTGCTGAGATACTTTGTCCCGGTTTCGAATTTTTCGAGTCGGTCCAATAGCAGGGTTTCGGTTTCCTTTGGGATAGAGATATTTTTCGCGGCAGGTTTTACAATGATTTCCGGTTTTTCCTCCGATTTTTTGATGAGCTTGAGATAATTGATAATATCGAGCAAGTGGTTGGTACGTGTGGCAAACAGCCATCTGATAAAGCACCATGTGAGGAAGATGACCAATGCCGTAATGCCTAATGCCCAATATATTTTTTGCTGAAATGATTTGGCTTCGGCGACTTTCTCTTTTTTTTCCGTTTGCAAGGTTTCAAACGCAAAATTCGTTGCCTTTGTCGTTTGGGTATCAAGGTCGTTTTCTGCTGTACCCGCTTTCTGCCTGAATTCACGGAACCGTGTTTTATCTCCAAGCGCCAAATAACAGTCTGACAACATTTGATTGGCTGCCATTAAAAACTTTGGATTGCGTGTCGTTTTGTATACCAATGCCCGGTTCAAAAGCGCAATGGCCTTTGGGTATTCTTTTTTGGTAAACAAATAAGCGCTCTGGTCGAGTAAGGCCATCATTTTCCAGTAAGCACCTTGCGGCAGAAGCTTTTTGTCTTTTTCAAGATACACACGGGCAGAGTCCATTTGGCCACTCTTTTGAAATTGCCTTGCCATAAGCTGGAAAGGCGTTCCACACGTTATAAACGAATATGAGGCATATTCGGAAGCAGGCAAACCTTTTACGAACCGAGAAACAGCTGCGGTATTCAGAATCGTATCTTCGACAAACAATTGATAAGCGGTCAATTTTTTTTGGACAATGGGTTGGCCATCGGCAATTTTTCCCGCTTCACTGCGGTATTGCCCTGAAATTTGGGAAATGCCCAAATAGGCATAGATTTCAGCTGCGAGCAAATAGGTTTCTGATTGGATGGACTTGTTGTTTGTGTGTCGCGCCTCGGCCATAGCCAAATGGATGCTGGCAATGGCTTGTGTAAAATTTCCGCTAATCAGGTGGCTTTTTGTCTGCAGCAGGCAGGTTTGTATTTTTTCTGCATTCGTACCTGGGTTGCGAAGCAAATGTTCACTAATTTTTAAGGTCTGCTGCGGGTCATCGTACAAAACTTCATTGGCTTTTTTTAATAAAACGCCGACAGCCTCATTTTCCTGTGAAAAAGAAAAATTGGTGTAAAGTAAAATAAGAATCCATATGAAAGGCATGCTACGCATAGTACAATAAATCGCCACAAAAATAAGGTATTTTTGTCAGAATGTGAGGTGTAGTCGAACAGTATCAAAGAAATAATGGTGTATCCATTTCAAATGATTTTCTTATTTTTGTGGATGCCTGAAAAATTTTTAAGCCACCTCGCGAATCAGTATTCCTTTCTCAAAGAAAAAAAATTGCTACTCGCAGCAAGCGGAGGCATCGACAGTATGGTGATGGTTGATTTGTTCCGCAAAAGCAATTTTGAATTTGCCATTGCGCACTGCAATTTTCAACTGCGCGCAGGCGAAAGCGATGCCGATTCCGATTTTCTTAAAGCCTACGCCGAAACAAACCAGATCCCATTTTTTTCAATCCGTTTTGATGTGAAAACTTTTGCCCAAGATTTCAAACTGTCTATACAAATGGCGGCGCGCGAATTGCGATACAAATGGTTCCACGAGTTGCTTGAAAAAGAAAATTACGACTATCTGCTGACGGCACACCATGCTGATGACAATCTCGAAACGTTCCTGATTAATCTTTCCCGTGGTACCGGAATCGAAGGCCTGACCGGAATTCCGAAGCACTCTGATCGCATTGTTCGGCCATTGCTCGATTTTTCAAGAGTTGAAATTCAAAGCTATGCTGAGGCGAATCAAATTCAGTGGCGCGAAGATAGCAGCAATGCTTCCGATAAATATTTGCGCAACAAAATCCGCCATGACATTGTTCCGATTTTAAAAGAATTGAATCCAGAATTGCTGTCGACTTTTCAAAAAACACAAAATTACCTACAACAAACGCAAACCATGGCCGAAGATGCCGCGATTCTCGTATTCCAGCAAGTCGCACAGAAAGCCAATGACGAGGTTCATTTCGACATCCAAAAACTAAAACAGCTGCCCAATTACCGGTCGTATTTGTACCAATGGCTGCGCGAATATGGATTCACGGCATGGGAAGATATTTATGATTTGGCCGAAAGCCAGTCGGGAAAACAGGTTTTTTCACCGCGATTCAGATTGCTCAAAAACAGGCACTTTTTAATTTTGGGTCCGCTGCCCGAAACCGATATAAACTCGATTTTTTATATCGAAAAAGACCAGAAAGAAGTTAATTTTCCCATAAATCTATCGATTTCTGAAGCAGCCGACATTTCAGATGTATCGAATAATACTATATTTGTTGACGCTCAAAAAATCCATTTTCCGCTTACGTTGCGCAAATGGGAGGAAGGCGATTTTTTCCAGCCATTTGGCATGAACGGGCAGTCGAAGAAAGTCGGCAAGTTCTTTAAAGATGAGAAGTTGTCGCAGATTGAAAAAGAGAAAATATGGTTTTTGTGTTCGGAAAACCAAATCGTGTGGATTGTAGGAATCCGCGCCGACGAAAGATTTAAAATCACAAACACCACCAACCAAATATTGAAAATTGCACTAACCTAATGAAATCTAACAAACTACTATTCCTGTTCGTTGCCATTTTGACTTTTGTCAATCTCAACGCGCAAATCCTTGAGCCTGTCAAATGGACTTCCAAAGTCGAGAAAGTCTCCGATACCGAATTCAACCTTATCATGGAAGGAAAAATTGACGACGGCTGGCATGTCTATTCCCAATTTACACCAGACGGTGGACCACTGCCAATCGAAATGAAATACATTGACCAGCAAGGCAATTACACGCTTGTTGGCAAAACGATCGAAAGTAAATATGAAAAACAGTTCAATGACGTCTTTGGCGTTGATGAATATTATTTTTCGAAAAAATTCACGCTCAAGCAAAAAGTGAAAATTACAAATCCAGGCTGGGCAAAAATTGAAGCAAAGATTGATTATCAGGTTTGTAAAGAGAGTTGCATCAACGGAAACTACAAGTTTACTTTTGTGATTCCGAAAACATCTCCGACTACAACTGTGGCAATCGCCGAAGCAAAAGAAACCAATACTTCAAATCCTGTTCTGGTGGATACGATAGCAGTTGTAACTGATACGGCCAAGAGTTCCGAAACGGTTGCACAAGTCGAAACCAACAGCGCGCAACCAAATGAAACCACCAATGCCGATGGCTCACAAAAAGGACTTTGGTCTATTTTCTTTATCGCGTTTTTATCAGGATTCGCGGCTTTATTGACGCCATGCGTGTTTCCGCTTATCCCGATGACGGTGAGTTTCTTTACGAAACAGAGCAAAACGAAAGCAGCCGGAATCCGGAATGCGGTTATTTATGGTATTTCAATCATCTTCATTTATGTGATTTTGGGTTCAGCTGTCACAGCTATTTTTGGCGCGGATGCACTCAATTCCCTCGCGACGAATGTTTGGTTCAACATCATTTTCTTTTTGTTGTTGGTGTTTTTCGCGGCTTCGTTTTTGGGCGCTTTCGAAATCATGTTGCCGAATTCCTGGGCGAATAAAGTCGACAGGCAAGCAGATCGCGGCGGAATTGTCGGTATCCTGTTTATGGCGCTCGCGCTCGCGATTGTCTCGTTTTCGTGTACCGGCCCGATTGTAGGAACGCTTTTGTTTGAAGCGGCTTCCAAAGGCGGTATCGGCCCAATCGTCGGGATGTTTGGTTTTTCATTGGCCTTGGCTTTGCCGTTCATGCTGTTCGCGATGTTTCCGGGTTGGCTCAATTCATTGCCCAAATCGGGCGGCTGGCTCAATACGGTCAAAGTATTTTTGGGCTTTTTGGAATTGGCTTTGGCGTTTAAATTCTTATCGAATGCCGACTTGGTGCTGCAATTGCATTTACTCGAACGCGAGGTGTTTCTTGCGATCTGGATTGCCATCTTCGGTACTTTGGCATTGTATCTTTTGGGTAAAATCACGATGCCGCACGACAGTCCGCTGCCATTTATATCCGTAGGAAGATTGATGCTGGGCTTGCTCGTGCTCTCATTTACTGTTTATTTGATTCCCGGACTTTGGGGTGCGCCTTTGAAACTGATCAATGCGTTCCCGCCGCCGTTGGAGTATAGTGAAAGTCCGCGTGGCCTGGGCGGCAGCAATGTTTCGCATGCCGATGCCGATAAACTGCCCGAAGGCGCTAAATTCGGTCCGCATGACATTGTCACTTTTGAAGATTACGACAAAGGCTTGGCGTATGCGAAATCAGTCAACAAACCAATACTGCTTGATTTTACAGGGTTTGCATGTGTGAATTGCCGCAAGATGGAAAACAATGTTTGGTCGGATGAAAAAATCTCGGCGATTTTGAATAATGATGTCGTTTTGATTTCACTTTATGTAGATGACAAGCGCCCATTGCCCGAAAGCGAACAGCATGTTTCCAAGGAAACCGGAAATGAAATCGAAAGCATAGGCGACAAATGGACCGAGTTCATGCTGACGAAATACAAAACCAATACGCAGCCATTGTATGTATTGACCGATTTGCAAGGCAATACGCTGAATGGAACGACCAGTTATGATCCAGATATTGCAAAATATGAAACTTGGCTTAAGGAAGGCATTGCGAAATTTAAAAAGTAAATCAAAATCCCAACTTTATGGTTGGGATTTTTTATTTTTAAAAAAGTTTGTAAAAAAGTAGGGTGACCTGTTTTTAAGTTGTCTAAGCTATAGATACAAAATCCAACCAAGATGAAAACAATCAAACTTTTATTATGCCTGGTGGCCTTTTCGACTATCAGTTTTTATTCGTGTAACGATTCTGACCCAATCGAAAATAACACGCCAAACACCCAACAAAGCATTGCAATGCGCACAGCGCTCAACGAATTGAAGCAAGCCAACGAAGGTTCGAGACCGGCGGGGCGAACTTTGGACAATCCGTTTTGTTTCGAATTCGTTTATCCGCTGACTTTCTCTTACAACAATGGCACGGCAGTTACGGTGAGTTCGTTCGGCGGATTGCTTGAGCTTCTGCTCAATGAAACGCCAAACCAATACCTTACTGGCATCGCATTCCCGTTTTCTGTACTACATGAAGGTGCAGTGGTAAGTGTCGATTCGGAAGCGGAATTTACGGCATTGCTTGTCGAATGCGGATTCAACACGCTTAATGACGATCTCGAGTATACTTTTTGTTTCGATCTCGTGTTTCCAATTACGATCAATCAAAACGGACAGACGATTGCGATTGATACGATGGAACAATTCGGGGCATTCCTCAATTCGCCTTCGAATGGCATCGTCGATATTGTATTTCCAATTACGGCCAATTACAATGGGCAATCGGTTACAATCAATAATCTTTACGAATTGTATCAGATGATCAACAATTGCGACGATTGCATCTGTTCACAGGAATATGCACCGGTTTGTGTGCAAACAGCGACCGGCATCCAGGAATTTGGTAATTTGTGTTATGCGATGTGCGCCGGATTTACCCAAAATGACCTCGTGCCTTGCAATGGCGGCAGTGATTGCAGTATTACCAATTTTACCGCTACTACCGGCAATTGCGACGCAACTGGAGGTACCTACCAGGTGACGCTTGATTTCGACTACACCAATGCAAGTGCCAACACTTTTGAAGTGAGTATCAACGGCAATTCATATGGTACGCATCCACTCAGTGCGTTACCGATAACGATCAATGTGCCTCAATCGCTAGCCGCAGTTTCTGGGCAGTCGTGGGTTGCAATCAGTGGAGCCAATTGCAGCGCGAACACAGGCTTTGCCATTCCGAATTGCAACTGCGTCTGTACGACAGATTATGCGCCGGTTTGTGTACAGACGAATACTGGTGTATACCAATATGTGAATGCTTGTAATGCTTATTGCGCCGGATTTTCACAGAGTGATTTCGTACCATGTGGGCCAGCGAGTTCCAATTTTGAAACCTTACTTGCGACGTGCTTCGATATTTCGTTGCCGGTTTCGATCCAGCATCAGGGGCAATTGATCACCGCCAATGATTATGGAACCATCCTGCAATATCATTTTCCGAACCTGAATCCAATACCGGCTTTCAATTATCCGATTACGGTAACGTTTACAAGTGCAACCGGAGGTTTTACAGTCGCGGTTCAAAACCAAGCACATTTTCAAGAACTGATCACAACGCATTGCAATTAAATAAGTAGTTAATTATAATTGGTCAATAAATCAAAATGCCACACGCTTTTTTATAAGGCGTGTGGTTATGGTTTTATACAATATGACGCTAAAAGAACCATCCCCAGAATCCGCCTTGTGTTCGGAACCTATTTTTCGCTCGGTTTTCGAAACGCATTTCAAATTGCTACGTAATTTTTTGGCGTTTAAATTCAGGAATGTCGAAAGGGCAGAAGACACCGCGCAAAATGCGTTTGTAATTCTGTGGCAAAATTGTGCCACGCTCAAACCAGAACAGGCGCGCAGTTTTTTGTTTACGACGGCGATTCGGTTATCGCTCAATTCAATCAAGCATGACAAAGTGGTGGCGCAATTCGAATTGCAGGCCAAACCGCAAATGATGCATCAGGAAACGCCTGAATATCTATTTGTCGAAACCGAACTCAAAAAACGACTCGAACAAGCCATCGCCAACCTTCCTGAAAAGCAACGTGTCGTCTTTATGATGAACCGTTTTGAAAACCAATCCTATTCCGCAATTGCGCAATTGCTCGGAATCTCTGTAAAAGCCGTAGAGAAAAGAATGCATCTCGCATTGGTGGAGTTGCGCAAAGTAATTGAAATTATGTAGTTTAAGTCCGATGAAAATGAACAATTTACCCGATTCCAGCGAATATTTCCTTTCCCAATGGATCGAAGGAAAAGTGACCGATGCCGAATTAAAGGCCAAAGTTACAGCATCTGATTACGAAGCGTATCTCAAGTTGCGTGAATCACTTGGCACACTCGAATTTGCCGAACCCGATATGGAAAGGCAATATCGTGCCATTAAGCATAAAAAAGCGGCAAGCTTGGACCGAAGACCCGTAAAACAAATTCGGTTGTATCGAATGATTTCGGTTGCGGCGACGTTGCTACTGTTGCTCGGCGGATATCAATTTTTTGTTTTTTCGAATCAAAAAAAGACTGATTACAGGCAAACTGCTGAAGTGGCTTTGGCCGACGGTTCAACCATTGTCCTAAACCATCGTTCTTCTGTTTCTTATCCCAACTGGTTTACTTTGCGTCGTAAACTCGAACTCGATGGAGAAGCTTTTTTTAAAGTCAGCAAAGGCAAAATTTTTACGGTTGAAACTACATTAGGCAGCGTCACCGTTGTCGGTACCCAATTCAATGTTGTCGCCCGAAATAATTATCTCGAAGTGGCTTGTTACGAAGGGAAAGTTTGTGTGGCAGCTAAAAATCAAAATGTCCTATTGACAAAAGGGCAATCGATTCGTTTCTATAAAAATCAAATCGAACAATGGGAGCAATCTGGAACTGTTGCGCCAAGTTGGTTACACGGCGAATCCACATTTAAAAACACACCGCTTGAATTGGTCATGCAACAATTCGAAAATGAATACAACTGCCGTGTCACTTATCCAGAATCGCTCAAAGACGTTAGATTCACCGGAAGTTTTATACACCGCGATATAAATACGGCTTTGCAATCGATCTGTACGCCACTACAAATGCAAATCGACCAAACGGCAGACGGAAAAATTGTGCTTTCAAAATGAGATGGCTTAAGGCAATAGGATTGTTTTTGTTTGTTTGTACCGTTCACGCACAACAAGTCAAAACAGCACACTTGGGTTATGAATCGGTTGCAATCAATCGGTTGTTGCCAGAAATCGAACGCATTTTCGATGTGCAATATTCCTACCTCGACAGTATTGTTGCCCAAATTTCCATCACATTACCAAAGGATAATTATACGCTTGCCGAAATCAATAATGCCATAAAAGACCAAACAACACTCAACGTTGTGCAGATTGACGCGCGTTATTTTTCGATTTATGACTCTGAAGAAATCAAATCGGAACAGTTAAAAGAAATCCTCGTCGAAAATCTGCTTTCTAAAGGAATCACCAAAAAAGGGACTGCAATTGAACTTTCCCCGCAGAAAGTCGAAATTTTGCCAGGCGTAACCGATGCCGATGTTTTGCTGTCGTTGCAACAATTGCCAGGCGTCAAAAGTCCAAATGAAACGGCCACAGGATTGCACATTCGCGGCGGTACGCCAGATCAAAATTTGATTTTGTGGGACGGAATCAGAATGTATCATCCGGGGCATTTGTTTGGAATGATTTCCGGTTTCAATCCGAACGTGCGGCAGAAAGTCCAATACATCAATAAAGCCACCGATGCCCGTTATGGCGAACGCGTTTCAGGAACCATCGACATCCAAACACAGACTGAAATTGCGAAAAAACCAATGATAGATGCTGGTCTAAACGGACTCCACGCGGATGCGGTTGTTCAATTACCATTGCTCAAAGACAAGCTTGATTTGCAGGTTTCGGGAAGGAAATCCTATACGGAGTGGTGGCAGTCGCCGACCTTTGACGCTTTGGCGGAAAAAGTGTTTCAGCATACCGATTTCAATACCTTCGAGGACGAGAACCAATTCGGATATGAAGACTACAGTCTCAAACTCAATTTCAAGCCAACGCAAAATACTTTGTTGACAGCTAGCGGAATCACAATCGACAATTCACTCGATTTCACTACGGCTTCGGGGACAAATGAAATTGTTCAGCAGCTTGATGTGCGCAATTACGGTTACAGCTTGGGTTGGGAGCAACAATACAACAAACATTTCAAACACAAAATTCTGTGGTATTATTCGTCGTACCAGTTCGATTACCAGAAGCGGCGCAATTTCAGCAGCGATGATTTTGAGGCGTTCGAAAAGAAAAACCGCATTACCGATTCGGGATTGACCATCGATTTCAATTATGATGCGTCCCAAAAAATGCACTGGAGTTTTGGTTACCAACTCGCAGGCAACGATCTTTCGCATTCATTTATAGCCAACAATGAAGGTTTCAGCATCTACCTCGATCAGCAGCATTCGTTTCTAAAAGCGCACAGTGGTTATGTACAGGCAGATTATCGCATCGGGAAATGGCAGGTTTTGGGCGGAATCCGTGTGAGTCATTACTCGAAAATTGACGTACAAAGCTTTGAACCACGGATATTACTGCAGAAAAAAATTGCGGAGTCGTGGATTTGGCAAACCAGTTATGAGCGCAAAAGTCAAATCGTCAGTCAGGTGCGCGAAAGTGTTTCGAACGACTTGAGTCTGGAAAACTATGTTTGGGTGCTCGCAGACGATGCGCAATATCCGGTGCAATGCGCGGATCAGGTGACGACAGGGCTTATTTTTAACCCAAAAGGTTGGTTGATCGACGCCGATTTGTATTACAAAAAGATCAACGGCATTACTTCACACACGTTCGGATTCATGCAGCAATACGAGGCAGAAACGTTGCGTGGAAAAGGTTCAACCAAAGGATTTGATTTGTTGGTTCAGAAGAATGGGCCGAATTGGCGCGCATGGATTACCTATACGTTTCAAGATTCGCGCAATAAATTTGAATCAATTAACAATGGAAATTCATTCCCTACCAGTACCAACATTACACATGCCATAGGTATTTCGGCTTTTCAGAAATGGCAACGGTTTTCGGTTACGGCCGGTTGGTTTTGGCATTGCGGAAAACCGTTCAGCCAATTGGACGACACTGGTCGAGTGACTTCGTACAATTCAGATCGTTTGCCGGTTTACCACCGATTGGATGTTTCTGCCTTGTATGTATTTCGAAAAAGGAAAACATGGAATGGCAAAATTGGCGCGTCGGTGACAAATGTTTACAATCGACGTTCGGTAATTAGTAAGGAATACGAACGCAATTTTTCTGACATCAACGACTTTTTCGGAACAAGTTATAACATTCAGGATTATTACAGTTTAGGCATAATGCCCAATGTGTTTTTGCGGTTCAGCTTGTAATTACTTCAAAATATGCTGGCTTAAAATGCGGTACACATCGTTGATGTTGTCGCCGCTTTTTCCGAATTGTTTTTTGATGGGCTGTGCTTCGTCTTTGATCCAGATTTTGAGTTCGGCATCAAGGTCGAGAATGCCTGCGCTTTCTTTTGAAAATTTGATGACGTTGGCATACGGAATCGAAAGGTAGTCGACTTTGCTGCCAACGAGTTGTTTTTCGACGAGGATCAACCTTTTGTTCGTGAAAATGAACATGTCTTTGATCATTTTGAACGCCTTTTCGATTTGTTCGTCTTCGATAAGGATTGGCTCGAATTCTTTTTTAACGTTGTCGAGGTTGACTTCTGAAGCGTTGCCCAATATGGCGTTGAATAATCCCATGGTATTTTTGGTTATTTTTTTAAATGGATGCGGAAGGTTGTCCCGATGCCCGGCTCCGATTCGATTGTAATGTGCCCGCCCAGTTTGTTTGCTAACTTCTGAACAGTCGACAATCCGATGCCGGTGCCTTTCTGGTTGAATCGGTCGGTTTTTCCGAGCGTGGTAAAGATATCAAAAATGTTGGAGAATTGCGATTCGGGAATGCCCATTCCATTGTCTTTTACTGAAATGATGTGTTCGGTTTTTGTATTTTCCAGACCAATTTCGACAATTCCTTTTTGCTTGTCATTGTATTTTATGGCGTTGGCGATCAGGTTGTACAGGATTTGGCCGAAAGCCATTTTATTGCTGCGGAATTTCGCCTTTTCATTGGGTAGGATAAATTCGATGTCGCTTTTTACATCAAGCAAGCCGCTGATGTATTGTGTGAAATCGCGCAATCGGATTTTCTCACGTACGGTTACATCGAGCGTATCGAATTTGTAATATTCGAGAATGCCGTCTACAAGCTGTTTGAGCTGTTTGGCTGATTCGCCTATGTAATCGATCATCTGTTTGCCCTCGGCATTGAGGTTGGCCGTGTGGTCTTCGTTGAGAATGCTGATGAGCAGCATGATATTGTTGAGCGGTGACTTGATGTCGTGTGAGACGACACGTGAAAACTGCTCCAAATCTTTGTAGCGTTCAGCCAGAATGTTGTGGCTTTCGGTGAGCTTGTAATTGATTTTCTTGAGCTCGAGCAATTTCATCGTTTGGTTGGCGAGTTTTTCTAACGCCTTGATTTGGAATTCGTCGAGTTTCTTGATTCTGTTGTCAATGACGCATAGCGTCCCAAGCGCAAACCCGTCAGGAGTAACAAGCGGTACGCCTGCATAGGAACGTACTTTGAATCCGTCCTTTACATGCGGATTGTCAAAAAAGCGTTCGTCTTCCAACGCATTCTCAATAATAAAATTCTCATTCGGATGATTGATGGCGTGTCCGCAAAACGACACGTCACGACCGGCTTCGTTCAAGTCGAGTCCGATTTTAGATTTGAACCATTGCCGGTTCTCATCAAGCAAGGTAATCACAGAAATTGGCGAGTCGCAGATTTCTGAAGCGAGTAAAGTAATGTCGTCGAAATCCTTTTCAGGATGGCTGTCGAGCACTTTGTAGGATAAGAGCGCGGCAAGACGATCAGACTCATTCTTTGGGGTTGGGGGAGCATGCATGAGTACGATTTTGCCGCAAAGTTAAGGACAGATTGTATTAGCAAAATGTTAATTAAGATTTCTTTGTGGTTTAAAATAAGGAGGTTAGCAAATTCGTTTCCAGATTTTTGATTACATTTAACACTTACAAGCCAATTAAAATATATACGCCATGCTCACAAAAGTTTACGGAAGCGCCGTTTTCGGTGTCGAAGCCACAACCATTACCGTTGAAGTCAATATGGACAAAGGGATCGGGTACCATCTCGTAGGTCTGCCCGACAATGCCATCAAGGAGAGCAGTTACCGAATTGCAGCCGCGCTCAAGAACAACGGATTCGCCATGCCCGGCAAAAAAATCACAATCAATATGGCCCCGGCCGATTTGCGCAAAGAAGGTTCTGCGTATGATTTGACATTGGCGGTTGGCATTCTTGTCGCCTCGTCGCAAATCAAATCTGAAGAAACCGAACGCTACATCATCATGGGCGAATTGTCGCTTGATGGCAGCCTGCAACCGATTAAAGGCGCTTTGCCGATCGCAATCAAGGCGCGCGAAGAAGGCTTTAAGGGATTTTTCCTGCCGAAACAGAATGTAAAGGAAGCCGCGATTGTCGGCGGACTCGACGTTTTCGGAGTTGAGAACCTGACGGAAGTCATCGACTTTTTCGAAGGAAAAGGAAATCTCGAACCCACAACAATCAACACGCGCGAAGAATTCTACCAAACGCTCGAATTTCCCGAGTTTGATTTCAGCGATGTCAAAGGACAGGAAAGCATCAAGCGTTGTATGGAAATCGCGGCGGCGGGCGGACACAACATCATCCTCATCGGCCCGCCCGGCGCAGGAAAAACGATGCTCGCTAAACGGCTTCCGGGAATCTTGCCGCCCATGACATTGCGTGAAGCGCTTGAAACAACCAAAATCCACAGCGTTGCAGGGAAATTGAAGGAAGTCGGGCTTATGAACCAGCGACCATTTCGGAGTCCGCACCACACGATTTCCAATGTGGCACTTGTCGGCGGCGGAAGCTATCCACAACCCGGAGAGATTTCAATGGCGCACAACGGCGTCTTGTTTTTAGACGAACTGCCCGAATTCAAACGCGAAGTCCTCGAAGTCATGCGCCAGCCGCTCGAAGACCGCGAAGTGACCATTTCACGCGCCAAGTTTACGATTACGTATCCATCATCGTTTATGCTTGTGGCGAGTATGAATCCGAGTCCGGGTGGTTATTTCAATGATCCCGATGCGCCCGTCGCTTCTTCGCCACAGGAGCGGCAACGTTACATGAGCAAGATTTCGGGACCGTTGCTCGATCGGATCGATATTCACATTGAAGTGACGCCGGTTCCGTTCGAGAAACTGTCCGACACAAGGAAAGCCGAATCGAGCCACGACATTCGCGAACGCGTAACCAAGGCGCGTGAAATACAGAGCCAGCGTTTTGCCGAAATGGAAACGATTCATTACAACGCGCAAATGAATACGAAGCACATCCGCGAATTCTGCGCGCTCGACGAAACGTCTTTGCAATTGCTTAAAACGGCGATGGAACGGCTCAATTTATCGGCGCGCGCCTACGATCGAATTTTGAAAGTGTCGCGTACGATTGCTGACCTGGAAGGTTCCGAAAATGTCGCTTCGGCACATATTGCCGAAGCGATTCAATATAGAAGCTTGGATCGGGAAGGTTGGCTGGGATAGAAGCGTATTATTCGCAATGAATTTAAAGTTGTGGCAAAATTTTTAGCTCAAAAAAAATGTCACAAAAAAAATGTCACAGCTTTGTGAAAAAAAATATTGAAATGAGAATGTCATAGAATATTTCGGTTGGAAAGAAATTTAACAATCGATTGCTGTAACAAACCGACCCCTAAATGCTACTTATTTACTGTTCCAAATTCACTATTTTTGGAAAAATTAAATTCATGAAGATTATCATCTCGCCCGCAAAGTCTTTGGATTATGAAACCGCCCTGCCAACAGAAAGGCATACGACACCCAAATTTTTGAAAGACAGTCGCGTGATCCATAAAGTCATCAAAAAGAAAAAACCAAAAGAATTGTCTGAACTGATGGACATTTCCGACAACCTCGCACAGCTCAACTGGCAACGCAACAAAGTATGGAAAACGCCTTTCACTGCCCAAAACGCTCGGCCGGCGGTGTATGCTTTTGCAGGCGATGTGTATGTCGGACTCGATGCGTATTCGCTTCCGGTGGAAAAGCTCGACGATTTGCAGGACAGACTCCGCATTCTTTCGGGATTGTATGGTTTGCTCAAGCCATTGGATTTGATCCAGCCGTACCGACTTGAAATGGGAACGCAATTGCCCATCGGAGAAAGCAAAAACCTTTACGAATACTGGAAGCTAAAACTCACGGCAAACCTGAACAAGGAACTTAAAAAAGGCGAGTTGTTCCTCAATCTGGCGAGCGATGAATACGCCTCGGCGATTGATTTCAAAGCATTGAAAGTTCCCGTCATCAAAGCCGATTTCAAGGATATGAAAGACGGCAAACTCAAAATGATCAGTTTCTTTGCGAAAAAGGCGAGGGGCATGATGGTGCGCTACATCATCGACATCAACGCCAAAACGATTGATGATCTGAAAGGTTTCAATTACGATGGCTATGGCTTCGACGCCAATTTGTCTATAGGCAACACACTTGTTTTCACGCGATAAAATTTTTGTTAAATAGCATGGCTCAAAAAGCCAAATAATTACTTTTACATCCATAAAAAAATGACCATGAAGAAAAGTCTGTTAATTGCAGGAATGTTCTGCTCACTGAGTGTTTTCGCTCAGGACGACCTGATTAAGAAAGTAATCAATAACGCGTCACTTACTTCCAAATTCAATTTTAAAGAAGTGATCGACCTTGAAAACACCTCGGTAAAAAACCAAGGTTCTGCCGGAACTTGTTGGAGTTATTCGGGCAATTCATTCCTTGAATCGGAAATGATCCGTATGGGAAAACAACCCGTTGACCTTGCTGAAATCTATACGGCGCGCAATGTGTATTTGTCCAAAGCACGCAATTACATTTTATTTAATGCGAACCTCGGACTCGGAGATGGCGGCGAAACGCACGATGTTTTGAACATGCTGCGCAAATTCGGTGCGATGCCGCAGGAAGCGTACACGTATGAAGATTACGGAAAAGGCGCGTTGAAATCGGCAGAATTTCAGGATAAATTCAAATCAATCCTCGATACTTACATCAAAAGTGAAGATCCCAAAAAAGGAATCTCATGGGTGAACGACGTCAACAATTACATGGATGAGAAATTGGGCAAACTGCCGGCAACTTTCAATTACAAAGGCAAACAATATACGCCGCAGACTTTCTCGAAAGAAGTAGTCGGAATCAATCCTGACGATTACATCGAATTCTCGTCGTACAAAGACAGTCCGTATTACGAGAAAATGGTTTTGCCTGTGCCCGACAACTGGAGCTACGAACAATTGTACAATGTCCCGATGAAAGAATTGACGGATATTATCGACAATGCTTTGGAGAAAGGTTACACAATTGCTTGGTCTTCAGATGTGTCTGAGCCGTATTTCAGTTGGAGAAACGGTGTGGCGCATGTGCCAAATATCGATTTGGATAACATCACCGACGAGCAAAGAAAAGCGATTTTCGACGGGCCGATCCAAGAAAAAGAAGTCACCGAAGATTTGAGGCTCGAAGGGTTGTACAGCCTCAGCACAACCGATGACCATGCCATGCAAATTGTCGGATTGGCGAAAGACCAAAATGGGAAAGAGTATTACAAAGTAAAAAATTCGTGGGGTGCGACCAATGATTACAAAGGCTACCTTTATGTAACGAAAGCATTCGTGCAATTGAAATCGACGGGAATATTGCTTAACAAAGGCGGTGTCCCGAAAAACATAAAGAATAAATTACATTCTTAACAATGAAAAATCCCGCCAAGAGCGGGATTTTCTTTATAACTAATTCAAGTAGTTTAGCTTTCGTACTCATCGTACAACCATTGGGTTTCTACGGAGAGTTTCTTTTGGTTTCGCGACAATTCGCGCATGGCTTCCACACCATTTCGGGCATTGCGGCTGACTTTATTCAAGCGTGAGGTAAACGCTTCGAGTTTCTGGGCATCGTTGCTGTCGAGCTTCGGTTTGAGTTCGTTTACAAACTGTACAAACTCAGGGACAACTTCGCTGTTTTCCTCATAATCCGATTTCAAATCCGCGAAAGATTCTTCTATCTCTTTTTTCAAATCATTCGAATAATCTTCCCTTTTATGGCGCAATTCACGAATAATCTTCTTAATGTCTTTACCGAATAATCCCATTGTATATATAATTTATTGTATATAACTAATTTGTATTCAATCAAATATAAAAAATATATTTGAAAAACGGTGCATTTAAATAGGTGTTTTTTGAACATTTAAAAGCGAAGACCGAAAGTAGGGGATTCCATTGGAATTCCAATGTTAAGTTTTTGTTGTCAGTGCATCGCCTCGGCGGGATCGATCTTATTTTTGCCGCGTTTGACCAATAGAATAATAGGAATACAACACAAAAACAAGATGCCTAAATACAGGAAAATATCCATGTACGACATGACTGTACTTTGCTTCATAAGTGCATAATCCATTGCTTGATAGGCTTTTCCTAATGCTTCATTCGCGCTGAAACCTTTCGCCATAAATCCTTGCTGCAATTGGTGTACGCGATTTTGGACTTCCAAACGGTTCACATCCAAATGTGCATCGAGGTTTACGCGGTGCTCCTGGCTGAAACGTGTAATAAACGTCGTGATAATCGCAATCCCGAATGAACCACCCAATTGGCGCATCATTCCCGTAAAAGCCGCGCCTTCACCAATGTGTTTTCCTTTTAAGGTCGACAAGGCCATGGTTGTGATCGGGACAAATAATAATCCCAATCCGACTCCACGCAAAATCAACGGCCAAAACAAATGCTCAACGCCTGTATCCGGCGTCATCGCATTGTGCATCCAAAACGTGAAGAAGAAGAAAATCAAGAATCCAACGGCTACCATGTACGTTTGCGGTACGCCTTTCTGGATTAGGTTTCCGATAATCGGCATCATAAAAGCCGTTGTGATCGAACCTGGAATCAATAACATTCCCGCATCGGTTGCCGTCCAGCCCAAAATCTGCTGGGTATAAATCGGAATGACAAGCGTAGAACCGTATAATCCAAATCCCAAAATAAAACACATCACCGTTCCGACGCGCAAATTCCCGTCTTTAAGCACCTTGAGATTTACAATCGGATGCTCATAAACCATCTCGCGCCACAGGAATGCCAAAAAGCCAAAAACGCTGACAAGACTCAGAATCACAATCGTACTGTCGTTGAACCAATCGTCCTGCTGGCCATGCTCCAAAACAAATTGCAGCGAACCGATAAACGATGCAAGGAACACAATGCCCCACCAATCGACTTGGTTGGATTTGAGCTTTTCGCCGTATTTCGGACTTTTCACAAATGTCAACGTCAAAAAGACCGCGATGATGCCAAGCGGAATATTGATGTAAAAAATATACGGCCACGAGAAATTATCGACGAGATAACCTCCGAGCGGCGGCCCCAAAGTCGGGCCCACAATGACACCCATGCCGTAAATCGCTTGTGCCATACCGCGTTTCGCCACCGGATAGCTTTCGGTAATGATCGTTTGTGCGGTCACCAACAATGCGCCGCCGCCCAAACCTTGTATGAACCGGAACGCCACGAGTTCCCAAATGTTGCTCGCGTTTCCGCACAAAAATGACGCGACGGTAAAGATGATAATCGACACGGCAAAGTAATTCCGCCGTCCAAATTGCTGCGACAACCAACTCGTCATCGGAATCACAATCACGTTTGCAATGGCATAAGCGGTAATCACCCAAGCCACATCGGTCAAGGTGGCGCCCAAACTGCCGCGCATATCGGTCAGCGCGACGTTAACGATAGTCGTATCGACGATTTCAAGCAAGGCGCAAAGCACTGCCGTAACCGTAATGATCACGCGCCTAAAGCCGTATTCTACCAAATCATCTGCTCCTGCGGTTGCTGTTGCTGACATATTTTGAGTTATGAATTATAAGTTATGAGTTTTAGAAGCCAATCCGGCTATTCGCTGCACCCGAGCGAAGCGAACCGACCGAACACCTATTGAAAATATGGTGATGTGAGGTAATCTTTTATTTTCCGTTGCACTTCAAATAAAAGGATTTGCGCTGCTCCCGATAGCTCCCGATAGCTCCCGATAGCTATCGGGACGGGACGGGCTAAGGCAGTCGAATTATTTCAAATGCACATCCACATCGACGTTCATTCCCGGTCTCAGCAATTTGATTTTTTCCCCATTGTTATCGCTGTTCAGGCTAATTTTCACGGGCAATCGCTGAATGGTTTTTACAAAGTTTCCAGTCGCATTGTCGGGCGGCAACAATGAAAAACGGGCACCGGTTGCAGGAGAAAATGACGTAATCGTTCCTTCAAAATCAGTATCGGGATAAGCGTCTACTTTGATTGTCGCTTTCTGACCAATAACCATTTTGTTCAATTGTGTTTCTTTGAAGTTCGCTATCACCCAGACTTCCTGGTTGTTGATGATATAAAACAACGATTGTCCCGGCTGTACCAATTGTCCTGGTTGTACGCTGATTTTAGAAACCTGTCCGTCGATCGAAGCGGTCACCACGGTATAATCCAAATTCAATAAAGCGGCATCCAATTTGGCTTTCGCGCCTTTGATGTTGGCGGCTGCGACTTCAGTCTGTTTGTTCGAGACATTCGTTCTCGCAACCGTCACCGATTTTTGGTAAGCGCTTGCTTTTTCCTGTTGCTGTAAGATTTTGAGCTGGCTTTCGGCTTCAAGCATTGTAGCTTCGGCCTGTTCGAATTGCTGCTTGGTGATCGAATGGTTTTTATACAAATTGTTGTAACGTTCAAAATCATTTTTCGCACGGTTGAGTCGGATTTTTGCCGTTTCGATATTCCCGCCAGCCGACAATACATTGGCCTGCGAAACCGAAACGTTCGCTTGTGCGCTTCCGACATCGGCTTTGGATACTTCAAAACTGCCTTCCGCAGCAGCGAGTTGTGCTTTTGCGTCTTCGACTTTAACGACATAATCGCGGTTGTCGATTGTAAAAAGCGTATCGCCTTTTTTGACGAAGTCGTTGTCTTTTACATATACTTTGGTTACATATCCGGTCACACGCGGAATGATTGGGTTCATGTTTTTCTCGATCTGCGCATCGTCTGTTCCTTCGTGGGCAAGCGAATGCATGTATTTGTAAATTCCGTAAATGCTGCCGAGGAGAATCAGCGTCCCGAAAATAAAGATGAATTTCTTATTGGTTTTTTTCTTTTCTTCCATGATGAGTTAGTTTTGAGTATTGAATGATTCGGTTAACTGGCCGGCGGCTTCAAGCAGTTCGTAATATTTGAGCACCACGTTCGCTTTGGCATAAGCCTGATTGATTCTAACGGTAATGTTGTCTACATCGGCTTCGAGCAAATCGTTTGTGTCTGAAAGTCCGTTGTCGTATTTGTCCTTTACGATGCGGTAATTCTCATCGGCTTGCGCGACAGCTTCCGTATAAACCTTGGTTTGTTTGATCGACAATTCATAGCCTTCTCTCGCTTGGACAACCTGAGTCTTGATCGCATCGGTCAGCATCGCTTGTTGGTATTTGATTTCTTCCGCGCGGCTTTTTGCGGCTTTGACTTCTTTGCCATTTTTGAAAAGTGAACTCAAATTATACGACAATCCGACGCTGGCATTCATCGCGTATTGTACTTTAACGATATTGTCCAAATCAGCTGTGATGTAACCGCCGCTTAGGGAAAGGGCTGGATAATAATCGGCTCTGGCGACTTTGACATTGGCCTCGCTGGCCTTGCTTAGATAATCAAGCGCCTTGAGGTCTTGGCGGTTTTCGAGTGCATCGGTTTCATTTTTGATTCCGAATGCAAAAATATCGGTCCCGATGTTGTCCTCGCTTACCACAATCACTGTTTCAGGCGACAGTTTCAAAATCGTGATCAGGTTATAATTGATGAGTCGCACATTTTTTTCGGCCTCGTCCAAAGACAGCTGGATTCTTGACTCCTGCAATTGTGACCGAAGCAAATCGTTTCTGGCAATAATGCCGTTTTTTTCCATCGCGGTAAAATCAACCACACGCTGGTGGCTGCTTTTGAGGCTTTCCTTGAGCAGTTCGACCGATTTTTGTGCTTTGTATAAATCGGCATAATAGCTTACGACTTTCATCGCGGTTTCTTCTTTCGTATGGCCGGCATTTTCGGTTTCGGCTTTGTACAGGTTTTCAGACGCGACGATGCTGTTCTTGAGTTTGAAACCCGAGAAAATCGGCATCGATGCGGTCGCTTGCCCGAGCATCAAATAGTTGGGCGTCGGACTTTCGGCACTTGAACCGCCTGAACCTTCGCTGTTTGCTTCCTGCGAACTTTTGAGCGTTACATCGGCTTTTGCCAATCTCATGTATTGCCCCGAAAGTTTGAAGTCGGGATACTGGTTCATCTGTACCGATTGCTTTTCGTATTTTTTGGTCGCTGCCTTCGTGTTGGCAAGGTTCACTTCATCGCTTTTGGAAAGTGCGATGTCGATGGCTTCTTTGAGCGAAAGGCTGGTTTTTTGTTGTGCCTGCGCGGAAATTCCGGTGAGGAATATTCCGACAAGCAGGAATTTACTTAATCTCATGGGTCAAAAGGGCTTTTATAGTTTGCTTAATATGTGTGGTAAGTTCATTTTTGATGTAATTTTCAAAATCGCGCTCAGTTTTAAGGTCGAAGATTTGTTCGTAGAGTTCACGTCCGGTATGGAATTGAAAATAAGTCCCGAAAATCGTAGCCGGAATCAAGGCAACATTGACATCTTTCCTGAAAATCCCTTTTTCCTGTCCTTGCGCAATGATCATTTTGAGCGATTCGAGGTTGCGTTTTTTGACATCGGTAAAGGCTTTGAGGCTTAAGGCACGTTTGACGTTGGCCGATTCGGAATGTACAATTTTATAGATGCATCGGTTTTTGTGGACACGCACCAGATACAATTCGATCAGTTTATTGAGTTTTTCCATCGGTTCCAACTCTTCTTTCAAAATGTTTTCGAGTTGAATCTTCAAATCACTCGTACGCGAAAAAATCAATGCTTCGAGCATCTTTTCCTTTGAGCCGAAGTAGTAGGAAACCATTGCGATATTGATTCCGGCTTCTTTGGCGATATTGCGTATCGAAGTTCCATCAAAGCCCTTTTCCGCAAACAGCTTTTCGGCTACATGAAGGATTTGGATTTGTTTTTCGTTTAAAGCACTCATAGTGGTTGTTTAAAATCGAGTACAAAATTAAACGTTTGTTTAATTTAAACGTTTGTTTAGTTTTGTGTTTAACTTTATTTTAACAGAAAACGTTTAGTTATCGGAAGTACGCTGTGAATGGGTAGTGTTGGCCTTGAAAAAGATTGATTAACCGTTAATCCAATTGGCAAGAATTTTTTTTCCATCAGGCGTCAATACACTTTCGGGATGAAATTGCACGCCTTTCACATCAAATGTACTGTGGCGCAATGCCATGATTTCACCGTTGGGATCTACAGCAGTGATTTGAAGTGCTTCGGGAAAATGCGCAGTGTCAACGACCCAGGAATGGTAACGCCCGACATGAATTTCATTCGGCAATCCATCAAATAAATTTTCATCAATAACCTGAATCAGCGCTTGTGTGGCCACACCGTGGTAGACTTTTTCGAGATTGCGCAAACTGCCGCCGAAAACTTCACCAATGGCTTGTAAACCCAGGCAAATGCCTAAAATACTTTTACTCGGAGCGTATCTTTGGATGACTTCTTTGAGCAGGCCCGCTTCATTGGGAATTCCGGGGCCTGGCGAAAGCAGGATCTTATCGTAGGCTTCCACTTCTTCCAGATCGAATTCGTCGTTGCGGACTACCGTGACGTTTGCGTTCAGTGCTTCGAGGTAATGCACGAGATTGTACGTGAAGCTGTCGTAATTGTCTATGACGAGTATCTTTTTCATCGGAAAGTCCTGTATCGGCGAATTTGTTTGCTATTTAATAAAAAAGCTTGCCGTGATGGACAAGCTGTTTTGATGTTGCATTTTAATACGGCAGTTTGTTTCGCCACAAAAGTATGATTTAAAATTCGATTTCGTCCGGCGCGGTGCGAGAAGTATGGGAGCAAGGTGCCGTGCGCCGCTTACAGCCTGATCCACAGTCCCGATAGCTATAGGGAGCCAAAATTTAATACCTTAATTCGACCTTGAGGTCAAATTCATCGTAAATCGTGCGGTCGCCCAAATCGGAGAAAAATGTTCCGGAACCGTATTGGATTCCGAATTGGGTACGGTCGACGCTGAATTCGGTCGTGGCTTTATTGCCTTTAGCAGTGAGGTCGAATTTGACGGGATTCGTTTTTCCCTTGATCGTCAAATCGGCCGTAATCGAATAAACGCCAGGTTTCTTTTCGCCAATCGTTTTGATGACAAGCTTAGACGTTTTGTATTCTTCAGTATTGAAAAAATCGGGAGAGCGCAAATGGCCTTCGAGTTTTTTCTTGCCGTCGCCGGTTTGGTCGGTGTTGGACAAAGTGGTCATATCGACAATAAAAGAACCGCCGACAATTTTGCTGCCTTTGAAGACGAGCATGCCGTCTTTAAAGTTGATGGAGCCGCTGTGTTCGCCCGTGACTTTTTTACCGGTCCAGGTGATGGTGCTTTTTTTGAGGTCGATTTTTTTAGTTTGCGCGGTAAATGCAATCGGGATCAGGAGCGCCAATAAAATGAAGGAAATTTTTTTCATGTGTTTGTACTTTAAATTAAAACCGAAGATGATTGTATGGATTCAAACCAAAGCAGGTGGCGTCAATATTTAAAGTTACGAAAAAATCATGTCAATTGTATTTTTAATCTGACAATTAACCTTTTAGAATACGAAAAGCCCCGATGCGAACACCGGGGCTTTTTCTTTTTCAGAGCAATATGGGATTAGAATTGCAAAGCAACGGTCAAGTCGAAATCGTCATTGATGGTTTTGTCGCCCAAGTTGTCGAAGAAACTTCCTGAACCGTATTTGATATCGTATTTCGTTCTGTTCACTTTCAAAGTAGTAGAAGCAGTGTTTCCTTTAACAGCGATGTCGAAAGTCACCGGATTTGTTTTTCCTTTGATTGTCAAATCGGCAGTAACGGTGTAAACGTCCTTTCCTTTGGCCTTGATCGTTTTGAAAACCAAAGTTGAAGTAGGGTATTTATCGGTTCCGAAGAAATCATCGCTTTTCAAGTGGCCTTCCAATTTTTCTTTTCCTTCTCCTGCTTTGAGGTCGGTAGCTACGATTGAATTCATATCAACGGTAAAAGTCCCGCCGGTTAATTTTTTTCCATCGAAAACCAAAGTACCTTCTTTAAGATTCACGGTTCCGGTGTGCTGCCCAGTTACTTTTTTTCCAACCCAAGTCACCTTGCTTTTCGCAACATCTACTTTTTTGGTCTGGGCCGAAACGGTAGCCGTTGAAAATGCTACTAATAAGGCGATTGCAATCGTTTTTAAATTTTTCATTGTGTAATTAATTTTAGTTTATGATTATAAAAGTTATTGATTCCTGTATTTTTCGAGCAGATCGTTCAGTTGCTGCAGCTCTTCGGCGCTCATTCTAGAAGCGTACTCTTGTTCGTGTTGGTCGACTTTCGGATCGAGTTCATGGAGCAGCCCGAGTCCTTTTTCGGTAATCCTGATTTCCATTTTGCGTCGGTTTTCGGGACAAATATCACGGGTTACCAAACCTTTGAGCAACAACTTATCGACCAATCGGGTGGTGTTGCTGGTTTTGGCGAGCATGCGTTCCTGAATCAGGAACATATTGGCCGGATTGCCTTTTTGTCCCCTTAATATGCGGAGCACGTTGAATTGCTCGGGAGAAATATAGAACGGTTTGAGTACGTCATTGAATTGCTCGGCTAAAATATTCTGCGTATACATAATATTCAGCACCGTTTTTTTCGGAAGCGCAATCGGGGAACTCGATTTAATGATTTCTTCAATTGTCATATTTGTAATTGCAAAATTTGTATGTACAAATGTAAAGCATTTTTATTGTTTGTATATACAAATGTCTGCTTAAATTTTTGTTAAATAAATGTATAGCCATTTGAAATGATTAATTTTATTGACCTCAAAAAAAGCATATGAAAAGAGTGTCCTTGTTTTTGGCTTTGCTGTTGCTGATTTCTTGTCAGAAGCAGGAAAAGGTTGTTGAAGCTATAAACGCAAAAGTTCCAATGCCAAAACCGACAAAAGTGTACACCAAAGAGGGGAGTGTTGTGAATTCCTACGATTTTAAATCTTTCGAATCGTTCCTGCAAAGGCAAACCGACACCACTTATGTGGTTAATTTCTGGGCAACGTGGTGCCAGCCTTGCGTGGCGGAATTGCCGAATTTCGAAAAAGTCACTTCCGAATACAAAAACCAAAAAGTAAAAGTCATTCTTGTAAGCCTCGATATGAAGAAACAAATCGAAAGCAACCTGATTCCATTTATCAAAAAAAAGAATTTGCAATCGCAAGTGGTTCATCTGGGAGATCCCGATGCGAACGCGTGGATTGGCAAAGTCGATTCGACTTGGTCGGGCGCGATTCCGGCTACCGTAATTTACAACAGAAACAAACGCAAATTTTACGAACAAAGTTTTACATTTGAGCAACTGCAAAAAGAACTCACACAATTTAATAATCAATAACTACATTATGAAGAAGTTTAAATTTTTAGCACTGGCCATTGTTGTCGCAACAGCAAGCGCTTTTACAATCAAGAATGCCGCAAATGGCTATAAAGTGGGCGATGTCGCAACCGATTTCAGCCTCAAAAGCACCGACAATAAAATGGTGTCGCTCAAAGATTTCAAAGACGCCAAAGGATTTATCGTCATCTTTACGTGCAACCATTGCCCGTATGCCAAAGCGTATGAAGACCGCATCATTAGTCTCGACAAAAAGTTCAGCAAGCTTGGTTATCCGGTAATCGCCATCAATCCGAACAATCCAGCGAAACAACCCGAGGATGCTTTCGACAGAATGAAAACAAGGGCGAAAGAGAAAAACTTCACCTTTCCATATTTATTTGATGAAGGGCAAAGGATTTATCCGCAGTATGGGGCGACCAAAACGCCGCATGTGTACGTGCTGCAGAAAACTTCCAAAGGCAATGTCGTGAAATACATTGGTGCGATCGATGACAATTTTGAAGACGAAAAGGCCGTAAAGGAAAAATATGTTGAAAATGCCGTGAATGCTTTGCTCAGTAACAAAGACGTTCCTGTAAAAGAAACCAAAGCCATCGGATGTTCTATTAAAGCGTAATTTATGAATCTGAACCAACAAGACTGGGTTTCGCAGCTCGAGGCCGATGAAAATGCCGTAATCCTTGATGTACGTACTGAAGATGAATGGAATGATGGATACATCCCGAATGCCATCCACATTGACATTTACAAAGGACAAGGATTTATTTATGAAGTCGACCAACTCGACAAATCCAAAAATTACTATGTGTATTGCAAAGCGGGCGGTAGGAGCGAGCAGGCGTGCAACCTCATGGGCCAATTGGGTTTTGAAAACACCTACAACCTTTTGGGCGGCATGATGCAATGGCGCGGCGCAGTAGAAACACCATAAAAAATATTTGCATAAAAAAACCGTAAGCAATGTTTACGGTTTTTTTATGCAATTTTCAGAATTACCCGAGTTTGATGAAGATGGATGAACGCACTTCAGGTTTTAGGTTTCGCGTGCGGTGCCCTTTACCCGAAACATCTTCTACAAGCAAAACGTCCCCGGTATTAAAAGTCCTTTTTTCACCTGCAGAAGTCTCAATCTCAATCGCGCCATCGAGCAATAGGATGTATTGTTTGTCGGGCGCATTGTGGAAATCATAATCATAGGCGGGCGATACCTTTCGGAAAGTGATGCTTGCTGTTTTTTGAGCTTCGGAAAGAAATCCGATTTGACCATTATCGTAAAGCGGAATTTCCAGATCCTCGAATCGGCTTTCGCCATGTTCATCTTCAAAAATGCGTGTGACTTTATAAGAATCCATTTTTTTTGTATTTAAAAACAAAGGCGCCTGCGAACAGTTCACAAGCACCTTTGCCAACTTAATTACTATTAACCAACTAATTTCTCAATGTTGTCCTGAAACCACTTTGAAGCCAGGTCCAAATCCTGTTGCGTCAGGTTATGACCGGTAGGCAAATCGTGGTGCGTTATTTCGAATTTTGCGTTTTCGAGCAAGTAAATGTATTTTTTCGTGTCCGAGAACACAACGGTTGGGTCATTTTTGCCTGAACTGATGAACACCGGTGTTTTGCGATTGCTTTCAGAAAAAGCTTTATCCTGGAAAGGCTGCATGGCGCGGAACAATATCGCACCCGAAAGCAAATCCGGATACAAATTCAAAACTGCCCCTGCAATGTTTGCCCCATTGGAATAGCCCAATGCGATGAGTTTTGAACTGTCGAAGTTTTTCTCTTTAGCCATCTTTTCGAGGAAAACCACGAGCTCTTTGGTACGGAATTCCAGGTCTTTTTCATCGAAGATTCCCCTCCCGATGCGTTTGAAAAACCGCGGCATTCCGTTTTCCAGCACATTGCCGCGAACGCTCAGTACATTCAGTTTATCACCGAAGAATTTTGCAAGCGGCAATAAATCGCGCTCGTCGCCTCCGGTTCCGTGCAGCAACAGCAAAGTTGCCGCAGTAGGATTTCCCGAAGGAATGTATACGTATTCTAAATCTTGAAAGTCCATCATTATTCGTTTATAGGTACCAAATGTGCTTTGATCGCTTCGCGTTGTGCTTCATATTGCGGTGGCAATTTCAACCCTTTGCCCAAATCTTCAAGTTTTTCGTCGATTGTGAAGCCCGGATTGTCGGTAGCAATTTCAAACAGGACGCCGCCCGGCTCACGGAAATAAAGCGAATGGAAATACTGCCTGTCGATCTGCGGCGTAATGTTCAATCCCGCAGCCGCGACTTTTTCACGGAAGTGCATCAGGATTTCGTCATTTTTGACGCGGAATGCCACGTGGTGAACGGAGCCATTTGCAACATGTCCGTGTTTTTCATCTGCGAGTTCAACCAAATCAACAATAGCAGCGCCTTCCACGGTATCGGTGGCATAACGGAAGCGGTTGACTTCCTGTTCAATCAATTGGTAACCGAAAATTTCAGTTAAAACTGCCGCAGTAGGTTTGATGTTATTCAGCGTAAGCGTAATGTTGTGGAAGCCTTTGGTAGCGACGTCAGCTTTGACTTCGTCGGTTTCCCAGGCTTTCCTGTTGTCGGGTGTTTTGGATTCGATCAGTTCGAGTTTGAGCCCGTCCGGATCGAGGAAAGTCAGGTATTTTTCACCGAATTTCTCTGCCGGCTTGTTGTAAATCACATTGTATTGTTCGAATCTTTTAACCCAAAAATCGAGACTTCCTTTAGGGACAGAATAACCGATTTCAGTGGCCATTCCCGAACCTTTTCGCCCTTGCTGTATGCCTTCGCCCCAAGGAAAGAAAGTCAGGATGGTTCCCGCGCTTCCCACTTCATCGCCAAAATAAAAGTGGTACGTTCCCGGATCGTCGAAATTGACCGTTTTTTTGATAAAGCGGAGTCCGAGTACTTTTGAATAAAAATCGAAATTGCGTTTGGCGTCACCTGCGATAGCCGTAATATGGTGGATGCCTAAAATTTTATTTTCCATGATGTGTGTATTAAATTTATAGTACAAATGTAGGGCGGCAATTAAGCTTATACATTGAACTAGGACAAGAAGTAAAAAGCTCATGTTTGGATCACGCCGCAATAGTACATAAAAAAATCCTCCGTTTTCGAAAGGGCTTTTTTTATTACAATTACAATCTAAGATTATCTTTTTATCATGCGAAGCGTCTAACGGGTGGATAAGCCCTTTGCCACGTTGGCAAACTCCCGACCGTATTGTCTTGCATTTGATAAAATTGCGTATCTTTAACACGCACTTCCGTGGACATCTCCACAAACATTACTTTCCCAAAAACAGTTATATTGTAATTATACCGTAGATATATCGTACATATACCGTAGATATACCGTGTTTGGTTGCGGTTTTGTTCGGGTATGCTTTTGGGATGCTTTACTGATACCCCAATCGCACCCTCTGACAGCCTATAGCGCTGTCAGCGCCAAGTCCCTCCGTTTCAAATCAAAATCGATTTTTGCAAAACAAAACCAAAAGCAAACTGCCGTAAAAACCACCTAAAACAGGGCACAAAAAAAAACCCTTCGGAAACGAAGGGGTTCTTTATTATTACAATCTAAAGATTATCTCTTGATCACACGAAGTGTCTTTACGATGCCGTCCTGGCTTACCACCACGTTGTAAACACCGGATGGATATTGCATTCCGACTTTATCCAGGTCGATATCAGACAGTTTCACTTCCCTTGATTCGATCAGCTTGCCCAGCATGTCGTAAACCTTCAACTGTACATTCCCGTTGTTCGATGTGGTTACATCGATGCCGAAGTCTGCAGTGAATGGGTTCGGATAAGCCGTGGCCCTGAAATCGTCAGCAGCCTGGGTTACACCCGTAGGCGTTCCCTTGCCCGCGATTCCCGGCGCAGTGATTTCGCAGATGTCACCGAAAGGCGACCATGTCCCCGCCGTCATTACCGCAACCCTGATGCTGTAAAGTACGCCCGATGTGAACGCAGTGGTCGGAACCGAGTTGAAGATGAACCAGTTTGTGTTCCTGTCGATGATTGTTGAGGCGCCGTCGGAATTCCTTGTAATCTGGAATCTGTACTGGGTCGCGCCTGATGAACTAACCGCAGCCACTGTGGCAGTTCCCGAAGAAATGGTAGCGCCGCAATTCACAAGACCCGGTACCATCGGCGAGGATACCTCACATGGCGCCCCGAATCCGCTGTAAGCTCCCGTGGTCTTAACGGCCACCTCGATCCGGTACGTCGTACCGAAGTTGTAGCGTGTCAGCATCTGCAGACTGAACCAGTTCTGTGTACGGTCGAGTACTTGTACCGCGTTCGGCCCCGTAGGGTCGGTCAGGTTGGTCACGCGGAAACGGTATCCGGTAACGCCCTGGATGCTTCCGGTCGCGATAAGCGTGTTGATCTTAGGCAATGTGAGTCCGCACTGTGATGGGGAAACAGAAGCTGCCCCGCCTTCGGCAAGGATGGCCGGTGTAGACACCAGACACGGTGCGCCCCAGCTCCCCTGCCATACCCCTGCGCGCTGCAATTGAATCTCGACCGTGTAGGTCGTGGCGTAGGTATAAGCCGGGAATTGCGGGATGGTGAAGTGCGGGACGGTCTTGTCGATCACCTGCACCTGCGCGCCGTTGGTGATGCGGATGCGGTATCCGGTAATTGGATGTCCGCCCACGGTCTGGATTCCAATCAAGGACTGGATCGACGTCAACGTCACGCCACAAGAAGCGGCCAATAACGTAGTCGTTACCGTTCCCGTCTCGTCGATAGCACCGTCGCAGTCGTCATCGACACCGTTGTAAGGTACTTCAACCGCATTCGGATGGATCGCCGCTACTGCGTCGTTGCAATCGATGGCCGTAAGTACCGTCACGAATCCAGAAGGAACCGTGGCGCCATAGCAAACCGATTGCGAAACACCCGTAGTGTATCCGTCATTATCCGCATCTACATACAAAGTAGCACTTTGGTAAACGGTATTGTCGCCATCGTTGCAATCGGTGTGATTAATTACAAATCCGGCCGGCGGTGTAGTTGCGTTAACACTACAAACCTGAACCACACTTCCGCTTCCATAAGAATCACCGTCGGCATCCGCATAAAATGGAAACGTTTGGTGTATATTCGGATTGCTGTCTGTGCAATCTGTACTGTTAGATACATACCCGGCAGGTTGTAAACAAGCCAATGTTGTAACACCAGGATTTCCGAAACCATCTGCGTCAGCATCGGCATACCATGTAGACTGCGTACAATTGCTAACGTTAATCGAATAATCTTCGACCTGGCCATAACCTGAGCCAGACACGCAAGGATCATTGTCTGGCGAATAGCCATACTTGACGCGCATTCGCGTTGTGCCGGTTAAAGCATTGGCCGGAACAGTGATGTTTGTGATGGATTGGACGGCATCGATTCCTGTTGAATTGGTGATCAATCCGCCTTGCACGCTTTCGCCCGTATCGTTAAAATCGTTGTCCTGGTTCCAGTCGATAAAAATATTAAAATAGAAAGTGTTATTAGGGCCAGTATTGCCTTTTAGCGTGATTGGATAAGTCGATTCTTTGGTGACATTTCCGGTTATGTTCGTAAAGGTTTGATGCGAAGGTGCTCCGTCGCCAATATTACTTGACGTGTTGTTGATTCCTGCAAAATTAACATTGGTAATCGGGTAAACACCATTCACGGAAGTCACAGGTCCGCAATACGGATAAAACTGACTCTGTCCGGTAAAGCTATATACAGGACAATTTATAGGATCATCACCGAACTCAGAATGCGGTACAACTTTCCAGTAATAGGTCAAGCCAATAGCCACCTGTGCGGTCCACGAAGTTTCCGTCACAGTTGCGGCGGCCACGAATTCATTAGGCGTAAGCCCAAAATATAACGTGTAAGACGTTGCGGGCGGCCCTGTTGGGGACGGTGTCCATGAAAATGTGAGATTATCATCGCTGGCGGTTGCGATCGTACTGTTGTTTGGTGGGCTTGTGATTGTTACGCATTCGGTAAAACGTGGGTTCACGGTTATCGAATAATCTTCAATCTGCCCGACCGTGTTGCCTGTCGAACAAGGGTTTGGTGAATAATTCCCCGATTTCTGTACGCGCATGCGTGTCGTGCCTAGCGATGCGTTGGCCGGAACGGCAATAGATAGTGACGTAGAAAAATTATCGGTGCCGGTTGAATTTTCCATCTCGCCGCCGTAATAAGACTCTCCGGCATCATTAAAATTGCCGTTTTGGTTCCAGTCGATATAGACCTGAAAATAGCAATAGCCCGAAACTGCCGCCTTTATCGACATCGGGTAGGTCAGCCCGCGCGTCACGTTTCCTGTAATGTTGATGAAATCTTGAATGCCGAAATTATTTGGTGCCGGCACTGTCGCATTGGTCGACGTATTGTTGATACCTGCAAAAGTGACGTTTGTAATCGGTTCGGTAAAATACTGGTATTGGATGTTTGAGCAATACGGCAGAAACGGATTGTGTGTCGTAAAGCTGAACACATTACAATCGAGCGCGGTGATGCCAGTACTCGTTTTTGGAATTACTTTCCAATAGTACGTGCTTGCATGAAACAAATTGGAGAGTATGAACGACGATGATGTTGTATTTCCTTTTAAAACCATGTTTCCAGCGGTTGTCCCAGCGTACACATCATAGGAGGCGACCGGAAGTCCGATTGTGACCGGCGCCCACGAAAGCGTCACCGAATTATCGTTGAGCACGACATTGGTTGCGGCATTGGCCGGCGATTGCGTCAAAGCACATTGCGCATAAACGGTCGAAGGCGTGATGTTGACATAATAATCTTCTGATTCTCCATACAAACCATACGGTTCGCCGCAGGACATTGAAAGCGCGAACGCGTACGTAATGCCATTGCGGACACGCATTACGGTTTGCCCGACCACTGCGTTTGCAGGCACTATAAACGTAAGTGAAGTCGACCCGCCAAAACTGGTCGGCACTGTCGAAGCGACGCCTTCTGATGGTTCGAAAATCCTATTGCGGTTAAAGTCGATCCATGCGGCTGCATATTGATTCTGAGCCAAGCCCATCGTGACAGTTACCGTAATGGTTTGTCCTTGTCCGATGTTGGGCACCGTAGCATTGGTGTAAAACGTATGGAATGGATAGTTTGGCGCACCGCCCGTCTGGCTGTTAAGGGTCCCTAACTGGACTCCTGTAATCTGGCGATCGCCAAAGGTACCCTGATAACTTCTCGGCGTACAATAGCCGGTTGTGAACGTCTGAACTTCACAGCCAGTCGCAATGGCATCGGAATGTCTTCCTAATACTTTCCAATAGTATTGTGTACCGGGCGAAAGTAATCCCGGAGAATAAGACAAAGATTCCACGACACCAATAGATGGCGGGTTAGGCGTTGTGCCGAAAAACACCTCATATTCCGTCGCCGCTGGCACGGAATTCCACGAAAGTACGGCGGTTTGGTATGGCGTGGCATCAGTTAACAAAATGGTTCCGTTTGCTGGGCTCGTTCCTGTTGCGCACGCAGGGACTTTATTAAATCGGACATGTTCAAAATAAGTGGTATGACCATGGCTATTCGGTCCTTGCAGTCCTTGATAAAAACGATTTGGAACAACCATGCGCAGTTTGGCATATTGGCCTGCATAGGCTGAAAGGTCTACGCGAATAGGGATGATACCAGAAAGCGTGGTGGACACTGTGTAAGGTATAGTTGTTACCAATTGATAAGTGTCGTCGCAAGTGGTGCTGATTTCAATTCTCATCTCCGAGGAAAACGCCTCATACCCGATGGTATTGTAATCAAACGCTAAATAGTCTCCAACAGCAATAGCTGTCGTAACCGGCGTTACATACTCGGGGCTGAAACCTGAATACGCATACAATTGCGCATCGGGCAACGCCATTGGAATAGCTTGAAGCGCGCCAATTGTTTTGGTAAATGTCGTTGAATTATTCGCGGTAAATGCATCACCGGCTATTGAAACGGTGGCCGTGATAGGATAGCTTCCCGAAGGGTTAAAATTCGCGTTTTCAACGCTTACCTGACGTGTTTGATTGGGCGCGAGCGTACCTGTGTTAATAACTGTAGAAAAGTTCTGTACCGCCGATGGGCCGGTTTTATTGACAGCTATCGTAGCATTTTGGGCCGCTAAGTCGATCGTATAAATCCCGACGTTTTTGACAGTCACTAAAATAGCCCCGGTTGTCGGACAAGCGGTAGGTACAGTGATCTCGGTCGCCGCTAAATCAGTAAGCGGAGATGAGGTCGTAAAGGAACTGGTGGTTGCGCAATCATCACCAACCGTCACGGCGTTTCTTGGAAAAACTTTCCAAAAATATTGGGTAAGCGGCAACAAATTGGAAGTATACGTAGCCTGGGTAGTATTTCCCGCCAAGGTCATCGTAGCTGCTGTAGTCCCGAGGTACACATCATAGCTCGTCGCGCCAAGGGAAGGCGTCCATGACAACGAAACAGTGGTACCGGTAGTGGTCGCGTTGTCGGCAGGTGCCATGTTTGTCACACACAGAGGTGCGGCATGATCAAACCGCATATTGTTAAAAGTGATGGTGTAAGGCGCATTACTCTCGACTTTTGGAACGAATTTTAGCATTACCGTTTGTCCTGCGTAGGCCGCCAATGGAATCCTTATATTCTTCTCAGATTGACCAGATACACCCACTGGCACTAGATAATCTGTGTAAGCCGTGGTGTAGGTAGCGCCGCAATTGGTACTGACCAGGATATCGAAAGTTACTTCACTTATATAATTTTGAGAGGTAGTTTTACAAGTAAATCTAAATTCGTCATTCGAACCCAGTACGCCAACGGCGGGTGTTATATCTCCAGAACTTGACAAAACTTCCCAAAAATCCATTTGCGCCGTGAAGGGTTGCGGAACATTATAAGGGACCGAATACGTACCCACATAAGGAGCGGAGGCGGCACTATTATTAGCCGTGTTAAGATCGTTGGCCGGTGTTGTAATAGCCGCAGACAGCGAATAATATATTCCTGCCGGAAATCCTGCTGTAAACGTAACATCCCTTGTCGCGCCAGCCCCTAGAACGCCCGTATTTATTATGCTGGAAAAATTCTGGGTAATCGGATATACAGAAGCAGACAGCCCTATTGGATTGGCTGCAAAATCGTAAGTAGCGGCACCGGTATTGGTAATCCGGACTGTCATTTGCCCTGGCGCACAACCCGCCGCCAACGGCAGTATACTGACTGATAAGTCATACGGGGAGAACCTGTACATGAGACCCGAAGTTGGTTTTGTGTTTGGCGCATCACCGTTATAATGACATCGTGCTTGTGGGTTACCCGTTCCTACAGTAGGCGATGCCCAACTCCCACCTGCATCGACGGTCAGATTTTTAAGGGACGGATAGGGATAAGTACCGCCGCGTAAGCCTACTTCTGCCCCAGTCTGGCCAGACAGCGTCAAATTGGTCGGGTTGGTGAAATTGCCGTAAATGAAGTCAATTTTATTTGTCGTTTCATAAATCCTGCACTGGTATTCAAACCTTTCGGGACTAGCCGCATACTGGCGAAAAAATCCTTTCCATTGGATTACCAAAACGCGATTGGGCGCGGTACCCAGCGTCTCGTAACGAATTTCACGATTAACATACCCACTGGTGTTGCACGAAAATGGTGCGATTGCGGCAAGCCCCAAGTTGTTGCTGATTGCGTTTCCGAATTCATCATCGGGATCGATAACCGTATTGCCAGAGGCGAAATAAAGCCCACCGGTATCAGAGATGAGAATCCTGTTGTAATTAAAATATCCAAAAAAGACAGGAAAATCTAAAAATATGTGATAAGGCGTAGGGTCGTTAACAGTTGTAATTTCTCCTCCTGTTATGGGCGTATATGTTCCACTAGTAGCCTGGAAAGAATATCGGTCGACTTGTGCAGTCACCGCGCACGAGCATAGTAGCAGTAGTCCGAACATTAGTTTTAATATTCGTTTGTGCACCGAGACGGTTTGATTGGGGATTTCTGGCGAAAGTGTATTACTGTACATAACAATTGGATTTAAAATGTACAGTAAATGTAGCCGTGATCCCAAGTATATCTTATGAAATGTTACGAATCAAGCTTGTGGTGTGATGAAAGCGATGTCAGCGGTGACATCAGAAAATATCGAGACGCTTGAGCAAATCGTCGCTGTAGTTTTTCGAAATCGGAATGACTTCGCTGCCAATCGTTACGGTATGCGTTTCAAATTTCGTCAAATGCTGCAAATTGATGATGTACGATTTATGGACGCGCAGAAAATTGGCATCAAGCCGTTCCATAAAGCTACCCATCGACGCGCGAATCAGTGCAGGTTTTGGTGCCGAAGTATAAATTTCGAGGTAATTGCCGTCCGATTTGATCCAGCGGATGTCCTCGATCACGAGCTTGCTGTAGGTGAATTTATCTTTGATGAACAACACGCCTTTGATGATCAGTGGCTTTTCCTCTTCATCCGAAACAGGTTTGTCGATATTTGCCGCCTTAAACAATCCCATTTCTATCGCCGTATACAATTGTTCCTGCTTGAACGGCTTGACGAGATAATTCACGGGATTGGTCTTGCGCGCGCGTTCCAAAGTGGCCGCATCCGAATACGAAGTCGTAAAAATAAACGGAACCTGAAACCGCCTGTTGATTTCCTCGGCCACATCAATCCCGTCGCGCTTGCCGTTAAGGTTGATGTCGAGCAGGATTAGATCGGGCGTTTCGCGTTCTAGGATTTCGATCGCCTCGTCAAAATCCATCGCATCGCCTATCACATCATACCCCATTTTGGTGAGCATCGACGTCATGTCTTGTGAAATGATGAGTTCGTCTTCGATGAGTAGGATTCGGACCATTTTGCTAATTTATCCCAAATATATCATTTAATTCAACGCCTGCCACGCTTTGAGATCCTTAAAAGTTACGGTAAATGAAGTGAGGTTGTTTTCGGAAGCCGAGGAGAATTTGCCGCGCAATTGCCGGCTCAAAATAGCAACCAGTTTCAACCCCAGAGAGGACGTTTTTTTGGCGTCGAAATCGGGTGGAAGTGGCTTGCCGTCGTTCGAGATATTAAGTTCATAATCGGTGTCGTTTTTGGCCTTGATACTGATGTTTATTTTTCCGGCGTCATTTGCGTCAAACGCATATTTATAGGCATTCGATACGAGTTCGTTGACGATCAATCCGAGTGGAATCGCGGTATCGATATCAAAACGAATCCCCGAAGTTTCAATGTGTACATCAACCGATTTGGAATCGCCACGGAACATTTTCGACAGGTATTCCACCAAACTTTTCATGTAATTTTCGATGTCGACATTGTTCAGGTGTTCCGACTGGTACAAATTCTGATGGATCAAACTCATCGCCTCGACACGGCTTTGTCCTTCCTGAATCGACGACAGCACATTGGCATCTTTGATGTCTTCGGATTGGATGTTCAAAAGACTCGAAATAATCTGCAGGTTGTTTTTGACGCGGTGGTGTATTTCGCGCAGCAGCGTTTCTTTTTCTGTAAGCGATTGCTGGATGATGGCGTTTTGTTCTTCAATGCGTTTCTTTTGGCGTTGGTTCCTGCGCAAATTTCGGAAAGTAAAAAACGCGATCATGCTGACAATGACCAACACCGCTAAAATCGCGTATTTGACCATGTTTTGTTTTTTGGCGGAAGCCAACGTATCGGCGTCTTTCTGCTGTTGTTTGGCTTTGATGGCGGCTTGCTTTTTGTCGAATTCATACGTCATCTGCTGCTCGGTGAGTTTTTTGTTTTTCTCTTCGTTGAACAGCGAATCGTTGGCCTGTTTGAACAAAACATGGTTGATATAAGCCGCGCGGTAATTTTGAGTGGCATTGTTGATGTCGGCCAGGTTCGCATAAGCGTCACGTACAAACTCTTTTTGTCCTGTTGTTTTGGCGATCGCAAGCGCTTTATTGGTGTAGGTTAGGGCTTCGGAAATTTGTCGGAGTTCGAATTGCGCACGGCCAATCTGCAGGTAACATTCGGAAATGCCGGTCTGCGCATTGTTTTTGGTATTGAGTTCCAAAGAATGTTTGAAGTTTTCAATCGCCTGTTGCGGTTTGCGTTGTACCAGATAAGCGTTGCCAATTGCGAGATAGATGTCGGCATCAATAAACGAATCGTTAAACGGACGCGCTTTTTCCTTGGCGCGTTCAAGCATTTCGAGCGCGAGATCAGTCTGGTTTTTTTTAAGATACGCCTGGCCCATACTGTTGTAGGCATAGCCCTGCACATAAGCCGCATCTTCAGGCTTGAGTTTTTTGGTGGTTTCAATCGCGGCATGGTAGAATTGCAGCGCCTTGTCGTAATCGCCATGCTGCTTGTATAGGATGCCAATGTTGATTTGTGAGGATGCAATCGCAAACGCATCATCTTGTTGTTCGACAATTTTTAACGAAGCGAGATTGTAATAAATCGATTCGGGAAAATTGCCCAATTTAGAAAATACGATACCCAATTCGGCGTAGGCCTTCGACAATGAGGATTCGTCTTTCATTTTTGTAAATAGCCCGGCTGCGGTTTTGAGTTCGGCAATTGCTTTTTCGTGTGCGCCGAGCCGGTTGTAAATGCCGCCGATAGACAAATGCCCGTATCCGATTCCATCCCGATAACCGATTTTTTTAGATAATTCCAACAACTGTCTGGAATAGGTGAGCGCGGTATTGGGCTCCGAATCCACATAACGCAGAATTAATTTTTGAAGGATTTCTACTTTTACAGAATCGCGCAGATCAGGTAGGCGGTTTTTATGGGCCGCTTCGTAGCGCGACAACACCTGAAGCAGGCTGTCGGTCTTGCTGGTCTTTTGGGCCATGAGCGGTTGCGCGGCAAGCACCAATAGAATAAACGCACAGCGGTAACGAAAAAATGTTTTCAAATGAAAGACAATTAAGATGTTACGAATATAAACCACCTTTTTTCAATGGACGTTTTTTTTTCGTAAAATCGTTCAAACGGCTGCCTATTCGGTTCAATCGCAAAATCATTTGATGCGAAGTGTCAATCATAAACGAACAATAATCCTCGCCAGCTAAAGTCACCCATTCTTTTTGAACCAACGTTATCATTTGTTCATTTGAAATTGTAATTTTATACCGACAATTAAACGATGACCATGAAAAAAGCAATGATGTTACTTCTAATGGCAAGCTCCATGCTATCTGCCCAAAATAAAAGCCAAGCTGGAAAAGCAGTCGTACCGCCTGCCGGAGTAAGCGCCGCATTAGAAAAGGAATTTCCAAAAATGAACGCGTCATGGACACAGGATTATGTGGGCGATGGTGCTTCGGAAGTGCGTTATCAAGCCAATTTCTCGAGCAACAATGTCAATAAAATGGCCGAATACGACAAGCTCGGCAATCTCAAAGCGGTTGAAACTTCGTTGCAATTGGGACAGTTGCCTACCAATATTTTCCATTACATCCGCAAAAACTATTCTTTTGAAACAATTAAAGAAGCGGTCAAAGTGGTCGGCAGCGATAAGAAAATCACTTATGAAATCGGCATCGTGAAAGACAATAAATTCTTTGATCTTGTTTTTGATGAGAATGGGAATTTTATCAAACAGGTTGAAAAAAATTAAAAATTAATTGATTTTTGAAAATAAGAAAGTCCATTTTGCAACTGCAAAATGGACTTTTTAGTATTAAGCGTTGCCGGAATTGCGTGGAAAATTTAACATGCGATTAGATTGGATGTTAACCTGCCTAAAATAGATTATCAAGTTGGATTTACAGTTTTTCTACAATGCAAGTATTCATAATAATCCTATCTTGCAGTAGGGAAGGGGGCAGAATGTTATCCCTAAGAAATATCACTTTACTCCCGTTATAGAAAATCTGCATTTTTTATAATTTTTTTACCGAGTTTGAATTTTCACGTTGAGTTCAACCTTTAAAGCCAATTTTTAGAACAACACATCATATTATTTACTTGTGTTATTACAGTATTTCTTTTCCGCTGTCGAATTGCTGAATTTCATCACTCACTTTCCATCCACATAAACTTATGCTGGTCCAAGAAGAGCGTCGAGCGAGCCCGAACGGGTAAGTTTAAAATTTTGTTTCGACGGTCTATCAAATTGATTTCTTTAAACAAGTAAGTAACATTCTATCCTGTTACAAAAAACTAAAATAAAAATTGCTACAAAGTTGTGACAAAGAAAAATTTTAAAAAAACAGGTCACAAGTTCTTAAAGTATAAGATAAAAGCATCATCATGTAAATCCTGCGCTGGTATTGTACTGAAATTTGTTTCAGGTTTACAAACTTAATTCAAGAGACAATGAAAAAGAGCAACAGCAATTCAACCAACAATGCCCATTTGGAATTTTGGGCTTCCTATTGGAATCTAACCGCAGAGCAACTCAGGAGTATTATTGTAAAAATCGGGAGCTCCAGTTTTCTACAGATTCAGAAATACATGGAATCGAAATTAACCAAAAGTTAAAACGAAGTAATACTGTAATGTAATCGTGCAATCCTGTAACTGTGCCGTTTGTCGTACCAGTAGCTTTGATAACAATTTAACAACCAATACATTATGAAAGAAAATACAATGCCCAATCGTCAGGATGCCAAACAAACCGATTTGATTCCCGATAAATCCGACGGCACCAACAAGTTCCTGACCACCAACCAAGGCGTCAAGATTAACGACGATAACAATTCGTTGAAGGCGGGTGAACGCGGCCCGTCTTTGCTCGAAGATTTTATCCTTCGCGAGAAAATTACGCATTTCGACCACGAACGGATTCCTGAAAGGATTGTCCATGCGCGTGGTTCAGGCGCACATGGTTACTTTGAAGTGACCAATCCCATTCCGCAATTTACAAAAGCGGGTTTTTTGCAGCAAGTGGGACAGCGTACACCTGTTTTTACAAGATTTTCGACCGTAGCAGGTTCGCGCGGCTCGACCGATTTGGCACGCGATGTACGCGGTTTTTCGGTAAAGTTTTATACCGATGAAGGCATTTATGATTTTGTCGGCAATAATATTCCGGTCTTCTTTATCCAGGACGCGAGTAAATTTCCCGATTTGATTCATGCTGTCAAACCAGAACCGCACAACGAAATTCCGCAAGCGGCATCAGCGCATGATACTTTTTGGGATTTCATTTCGCTCATGCCCGAATCGATGCACATGATCATGTGGGCCATGTCAGACCGTGCCATTCCGAGAAGTTACCGCATGATGGAAGGTTTTGGCGTTCATACGTTTCGCTTCATCAATGAACAAAATGAGTCGCATTTCGTTAAAATCCACTGGAAACCAAAATTGGGAACACACGCGCTCGCATGGGATGAAGCGCAAAAACTCTCAGGTAAAAATCCCGATTTTCACCGTGAGGATTTATGGGAAGCAATAGAATGCGGCAATTTCCCCGAATGGGAGATGGGCGTACAGGTGATTCCCGAAGCCGATGAGCACAAATACGATTTCGACCTGCTCGATCCAACGAAATTGGTTCCTGAAGAATTGGTTCCGGTGACGATCATCGGAAAGATGGTGTTGAACAGGAATCCCGATAATTTCTTCGCCGAGACGGAACAGGTTGCCTTTCATCCGGGACATATCGTGCCGGGAATCGATTTCAGTAACGATCCATTATTGCAAGGAAGATTGTTCTCGTACACCGACACGCAATTGTCGCGCTTGGGCAGCCCGAACTTCCACGAAATTCCAATCAACCGTTCGATTTCGTCCACGCACAACAACCAGCGCGACGGACACATGCGCCAGGAAATCAATAAGGGCCGCGTGAGCTATCATCCGAACTCGCTTGGCGGAGGTTGCCCTTATCAGGCAAAAATTGCCGAAGGTGGCTTTTCTAGTTTCAACGAACGCATAGACGCGGGTAAAATTCGCGAGCGTAGTGAAAGTTTCTCCGACCATTTCGGACAAGCCAAATTGTTTTTCAACAGCCAAACCGATGTCGAACAAAACCACATCATCAAGGCATTGCGTTTTGAATTGGGCAAGGTGGAAACAGTAGCCATTCGCGTTCGTATGCTGGGCTTGTTGTCACAAGTCGATACCACACTTGCAAACAAAGTCGCAGAAGGCCTTAGACTGGTTGTTCCACCACAACCTGAAAAACCAATGAATCATGGCGTTTCGCCTGATGCCGATCCGAATAAACACGAGCCTCAATCGGTACCGTCACAAGTTGACGCGTCAGACGCATTGAGTATGCTTAAAAATCCAACCAATTCCCCAACGATCGAATCGAGAAAAGTGGCTATCATTTGTGCAGACGGTGTATCCGAAACGTCTGTCATGCAAATGAAAGCGGCGTTGCTAAAAGAAAATGCCAAAGCCTGTATCGCAGCGCCTTATCTGGGTTTTGTTACTACAGACAAAGGCGGTGAAATCCCAGTAGACTTTAGTTTCTTGACCGGCGCTTCTGTGTTGTTTGACGCATTGTATATTCCGGGCGGACTCGGACTTAATGAACTTGCGGCTGATAACGATTTGATGGATTGGCTCAACGATGCCTACAAACACTGCAAAGTAATCGGTGCCGATGCGGAAGGAATAGAGTTGCTTTCCGGCAGCAATTTCGCTGCAGCTACGAATCCCGATGACGCGGGTATTGTGCTCGGCAATAAATCAGGCGATGGCCAATTTGTCAACAACTTTATTTCGGCCATGAAGCAACATCGTTTTTGGGACCGCGAACCTAAACTTTAATCGCAACAAATTTTATTATGAAAAATACAGAAACTCCGAAAGGACAAAATCAAAACGCCGACACCAACGCAAAAATGGTGTCGCCAGCCGCAGATGCAGCAACCGATTTGCAAACTTTTTTTATCGATTGTCTCAAAGACATCTACTGGGCCGAAAATGCGCTAGTGAGTGCGTTGCCTAAAATGGCTGAAAATGCTACGTCGGCAAATCTAGTTTCGGCAATTAAAGACCATCTGGCTGTTACCGAAAATCAGGTAGCCAGACTGCAAACAATTTTTAAATTGCTTGGCGAAAAAGCAGAAGGCAAAAAATGTGAAGCCATGGCCGGCTTGTTAAAAGAAGGCGACAGTATTCTGGAAGAGACGGTTCCGGGACCTGTTCGCGATGCCGGAATCATAGCTGCATCCCAAAAAGTGGAGCATTATGAAATCGCAACGTATGGGACTTTGTGTGCCTTCGCCAAAACGCTTGGGCATAATGAGGTTGCGGAATTGTTGACGAAAACCCTTGCCGAAGAAAAAGAAGCCGACATGGTGTTGAGCGATGTCGCCAATGGAAAAGTCAATTTAGCCGCAACAACAGAAGAATAAATCTTGCTTGGTTATTTCTAGCCTGTCTCGTCTTTGGATGCGGCAGGTTTTATAGTTTAATACTTAGGGAAACATGAAAAAAATCATCTACAACAACAGTCTTTCCATTGTATTTGTATTGCTTTTTGCAGTATCGCTGTTTGGACAGATTCATTTTGGCTTTCAAGAATACAACAAAGATTTGGTAGAGATTGGCGCCAAAGAGGTTGCGATGTCGCAATATTTGACATCGGGGCATTTTGTAGAATCGACGTTTGAAAACTGGGAAAGTGAATTCTTGCAAATGGCGCTTTTTGTATGGCTGACTATTTTTCTGCGACAAAAAGGCTCATCCGAATCGAAACGATGTGAGGGTAAGGAAGAGGTCGACCGTGAACCGTCGCCCAACAGAAAAAACGCACCATGGCCGGTACGCAAAGGCGGTGTTTACCTTTCAGTTTATAAAAACTCTTTGACGATTGCGCTTCTTGTATTGTTTGTGCTTTCATTCGTACTGCATCTGTTTGGAAGTCTAAGCGATCAAAATCTGCACAACGCGATAAAAGGGGAACCGTTGGAAACCGTCTCAGAATATATTGTGGATTCCAGGTTTTGGTTCGAATCGTTTCAAAACTGGCAAAGCGAATTCCTTTCGGTATTTGCGATTATTGGTCTTTCCATCTATTTGCGACAGAAAGGTTCCCCACAATCCAAACCAGTGGACGCACCGCATATGGAAACGGGCGAATGAAAAATCTCCCATTGACTGTATTTTTTTAATTACATAACAATAGATATTAATCCTATAAATTCTTGATTCAATATTGTCTGAACTTGCCTTGTGAACAATAAAAATTATTTGATATGAAAGCTGCAGTTATACACGCGCCGGGTAAAGTCACCTACGATACGGTGGACGATCCTAAATTAAAAGCAAACGATGATATTATTTTAAAAGTGACATCAACGGCCATTTGCGGTTCCGATCTTCACATTTTCTCTGGAGGCTTTCCGCAACCGCGCCCAATGGTTTTGGGGCACGAGTTTATGGGAATTATAGAAGAGGTTGGAAGTGCCGTCACCCATTTGAAGCGTGGCGACCGCGTGGTTGTACCATTTCCGATTGCCTGTGGCGGATGCTTCTTTTGCAACCACGACTTACCGGGGCATTGCGAAAACAGCAACCCTGAACATTACGGACCTGAGGGTGGATTGGTCACCGAAAAAGGCGGTGCCTTGTTTGGTTATACCGACCTGTATGGCGGTTACGATGGTGGGCAATCACAATACGTACGTGTGCCATATGCCAATTTCGGTCCAAGGATCGTTCCTGAAAATCTAACCGATGAACAAGTATTGTTTCTCACCGATATTTTCCCAACAGGATATACCGGAATTGATTGGGGAGGCGTTAAAGGTGGAGAAACAGTCGCTATTTTCGGTTCGGGACCAGTTGGACTCATGGCAGCGAAAAGTGCGTGGCTTCGCGGAGCGAAACGCGTAATTGTAATCGATACCCTGCAATACCGATTGGACAAAGCCAAAGCAACAACAAATTGCGATACGATACTATGGGAAGACGGGGCCAAAGAAGTGGTAGAACAAATCCGTTCAATGACCGATGGAAGAGGGGCCGAAGTCTGTGTCGATGCGGTTGGGTTTGAACCTGCACGAACTTTCCTCGACCGGGCAAAATCAGTACTCAATTTAGAGAAAGGTTCGGTTAAAGTTCTTGAAGCCTGTATGAGCGCTGTGAGACGTGGAGGTGTGGTATCGGTCTTGGGGGTCTATCCAACAACCTACGATAATTTTCCGGTCGGGCAATTCTTCGACAAAGGGATCATCTTAAAAGGCGGACAGGCGCCCGCACACAAACATATTGACAAACTTTTGGAATACGTGGTAAACGACAGGGTAAAATTGGATGATATCATTACGCACCGTATGCCACTTTCTGAAATTTCCAAAGCCTATGACATCTTCGACAAAAAAGAAGACGGCTGCGTAAAAGTCGTACTCGATCCGTGGAAATAATTGGCATCAAAACGAAAGTTTTATTTAAAACAAAAAATCCGTACATCGTATTAATAACGACTTACGGATTTTTTTTTGGAGTCACCGGGACCAAGACTTTCCATTTTCTTAGATCGATTGTGAAAACAATGAATGTTATGAAGTAACTGGTTTTTAAAGCTTTAACAGTATTAATCTAACTTGAAGCAGAAAAAAAAGAACAATGTACATTCAATGCTTTCTACGCCATTGGTATGGTTAACGTTCGTTGCTTTTTTGATCAAGTTCACTGAGCAACTGGTCCTGTTCATTCGGAGTAACCACTATTTTTTTGCCTTCATTGGTAGTAATCAAAATGGCATGATCCATTCTCGTAGCATACCAAGTCATATGACCAAATTCACCATTCCAAAACTTACCGAAATAGCCAAATAGCCCACCAACTCCAAATGTCCTGACGGCCCAACTTAGCTTACTCTTCTCTGTTTTCATTACAGATTTGATTTCGCTACGATTGAGGACAATATTGCCTATTGGTCTTTTTATAATGAAATTGGTCTCATCGAGCTCATATGATCTTGGACTATAGAGAAAGGTAGTCCCATAAATAAAAAGAAAAATGCCAAGCGTTACGATTGATCCGTCATGGCTGCCTTCGGAAAATAGCAACGGTCCGATTGCAATTCCAATGAATAACAGTGCGATTCCAACTGTCAAAAGCTTAGCAGTCGTGTCTAAAGAGGTTTCAAAAACTGATTTCATAATTACAGGGTGTTAAAACAATGCCAGATGCCTAGGAGTATTTTTGAAAGCAACAAAATTGGCAATTTAAAAAATAAAAGCCTGCAAATATCGAAATTTACAGGCTTTTAGTGGAGTCGCCGGGACTAAGACATTGTATTTGCTTAGTTCAATTTATTGTGTTCAGACTACGAAATTGCTGAAATTACTGACTTTTTAAAAATTTAACAGTAGTAATTAATAGCAGGAAGAAGTTTAAAATACATCGGTGGTTTACAAAGTGTTTACATTTTTTCTCATGTAGATACTTTTGAACCAGTATTAATTTAAACTTTATCAAAATGGCGACAGTGCAATTTGAAATCAGAGAAAAAAAAGGACAATGTACAATTTATGTTAGGCTGTCAGTAGCGCGTGGATGCGTTTACAGGCGCAAAACAGGGCGATTAATTCCAAAAGAACTTTGGAGTGTAGAAACCAACATGCCTAAAGGACGAACCGGCGAAAGCACCAACATGAAATCGGAACTTGTCGATTTGCAATCCAATCTTTACAAGGAGTTCGATGCAGACAATGCACAAGGCACCAAAATCGACGCTGTTTGGCTCGAACAGAAAATCAACAAATTTTACAACCGTGACGAGAAGCCTGTAGACGCAGAAGATGTTGTCGAACGCGGGAATCTCAGCGAATGGTGCAAGGAATTTTTGACGCGTGTCGCAGAACGCGGAAACTTCTCAGAACGTGGCAGTGTGAACGCCGGAACCGTGAAGAAGTATAATACCATCGTCTCGAAGCTTGAAGCATTCCAAAAATTCAAAGAGAAAAAATATCATGTGAAAGATATCGATGTTTCGTTTCGTCATGAGTTTTTGATGTATCTATTGAAGCAGGAACGATTGAGTAGCAATACTGCCGGTCGTTACATTAAGTTTGTCAAAACTATTGCGCTTGACGCCCGAAAAAATGGTATCGAGGTAAGCCCGATGCTCGACGACATCAAAGGATATACGGTCAGGTCTCCTAAAGTCACGCTTTCCTTTGATGAATTGAACGAAATAAAAAAAATCTTACCGTTGGACGAAAAGCTACAAGCCGCGAGGGATTGGCTTGTAATCAGTTGCTTCGTTGGGCAAAGGGTTGGCGACCTTTTCACGATGAACCGAAAAATGATTTCAGTCGTCGAAGGGTTTCGATTATTGACTATAGAACAGCAAAAAACGAGAAAGGTCGTTGAAATTCCTCTACATGAAGAGGTAGAAGAAATTCTACGAAAATATAACGGCGAATTTCCACCTGTTTTTCTTTCCGAACCGGAAAGTAATAAGACAGTCTATAACAGATACGTCAAGGAAGTCTGTCGTCTTGCAGGATTGACTGAAATCACAAATGGAAACCTTTTAAACCCTGAAACAGGAAGATATGATACTGGCGATTACGAAAAGTTCAAATTGGTTTCGTCGCACATTGGGAGAAGAAGTTTCGCGACCAACTTTTATGGCGAGCAAGACTATCCTACGCCATTGTTGATGAGTGTAACCGGTCATAGCACCGAAAAAATGTTTTTGGAATACATTGGCAAGAAGCCAATACAGCACGCGTTGACGTTGGCGAGGATTTGGGCATCGAAAAAGGTAACCACAAGCCCGGAAAGTCAGAAACAAAGCGCATAAACGTTTTAATTAATGATAAAGCTCCCAAAAGGGAGCTTTTTTTGTTCTCTATCAATGGATTCGGTAAATTTGCGATCGAACGACAAAGGATTTATGGAAAGCTATTTAGGTATATTGAACACCGATACAGTTAACCGGGACGGTATAATGTTTACGCTCGGTGCGTTGGAACAAGGGATGTTTGATAACGCGCTTGAAGGTATGCCGTCACTCATCAGCCACGATTTTCATCGCCCGACAGGTTGGATTTTACCTAACGGGCTGTATTTGGAACCAAAAATTTCAAAATCGATTGGGCGTTTTGTAATTGCCGAAACCGACGATGATTTTGCGCTAATACGAGAGAAGGTTCAAAATAGGATTAACCGAAATCAATACGAGCAGTGTAAAGATTCTATCGATGAGTTTAAATCGCAATTGGGAGAGCAGTACACAGAGAATGGGCGCTTTCACCGTGATAGTTGTGTCTCTTATATTGAGGATGGTGTGCTATTGAAAGTGTTTCCTAAATTCGATGAACTGAAGGATAAAAATGGTCTAATATTTTTAGATGATTTACTGAAAGATTTCGAATATGTAGGGTGCGGTACGTTTAAATCCCTGCATACAGGTTTTTCAATCTTTTGTCACCAGTACTTTAGAAGAAGCCTTTCACGGCTTAACAACTTCAATACCTATTTCATTGCGAGAAACAGCATCATTAGGTGTTAGTAATGATTCGTATGGTTGTAGGTATGTTCACTCGATTTTCGATACTGATAAAGATGAATTTAACCACTTCGATGGCGCTATCCGATTATATAACGATGAAACCATTTTGAAGCGTTGGGATGTCCCTATAAATAAAGCAGGGAAAGATACTGAATACACGAAGCTGTTTCGTATTGATGGGAAGTTGGCATTGGCGGATTGGAAGCGAATGACAATTCTGTATTATCACGGCAACCCTTTGATATACGAGTATTTCGGTGTTAAGGAAGAATACGAAGCGCTACAGCCAAAGGAAGATCAGCGGAGCAGATTCGAAGAAGTGATGCCTTACAAAATAGATGTAAATGATGGAGTTAGGATTTATATAACTTATCACCCAATTGACCAAACCAAGCCATTTGAAGATCGACTGTTAACTAATGTCGATGTAATTTCCTATCCCAACGAAAAAATCGAAGTGGTCGAGCATCATGCTTTGGAAATAAAAAAAATACTTCAACGAAATGGCGCGAATATTTCCTTCCCGGATGGCATTGCATTTATTAAGACATACGACCACTATGTAAATTTTCCGACGATTCTACATGGACAAAATGACACACAAAATCTACTTGATGTTTCACTTAATGCTTATCGCACATATTTCTCATTTACAGCGAGTAAAAGTCGTGCGAGTTCGTTTTCTCTTGCATGGATTAAGGATGATAAGGAAGTCAGGGTATCAATTTTTGGAAAGGATTCTGAACTCGCTACTTGGCTTCAACAGAATCCTGTAATCCCGATTGAACATGATTTGTTTAGAGGCTGGTTGGAACAACAAAAAAAGTGGCTTGCAAAAAACTATCCATCGTCCAATAGCGATTTGATAAGTCTCCTAAAATTTGATGGTGTGCAATTTATAAAGCGAAAAATGATTAACCACGACTTGATTCGAAATATTAGGTTTGTCGGTGCAGATATAAACTACGAAGTCGCGATACCGGAATCCGATGATAAGTTAGTGCAGTTGGCTGTCGACGAAAGAATTTTTCCAAGTTATATGTCTTTCTTAGAAAAAGTCAGTTGCAGTAAAACAAAAGAGGACTATTTTACAAGCAATACCTCAAAAATTTTAGATAACGACGTAAAAATGAACATAGAAGAGCAGAGCTTGGCAGGTTTTTTTTGGACGGACAAGCCTTTTTCGTAGATGAAAGCAAACGTAAAAAAAGGAATCAGACCCCGATACCACAAACCAAAGCGAAAACCTAAACCATCCAAATCAACAAAGGTTTTCCGCCAAGTTATGATTGTCATCATTTCGTTAATACTTATCGCCGGTATCATACAAGCATTTCTACATCTTGTTAATAATCACTTCAAACCGTAACGAATAACCAAAACTTTTTCTATTTTTACGGCGATGAAAATTTCAAGTATCATATTGTCGATAATACTTCTTGTACTGTCTTGCTTACCATGTGCGGACGCGGACAAGGACGTTGTATATGATGCAAACGGAAAAGTAATTGCAGAAAGGCACGACGACCATTCGAAAGAGTTGCACAACGACCTATGTTCGCCTTTCTGTATCTGTAACTGCTGCGGCGTTCAGATTCTAAGCTTCGCGCCGACATTGACTTTTAATCTCACGGGTGTTCCGGCTGAGTATATTACAAAGCTTGAAATAACCTACAAGCCACAATTTGCGTCCACGTTCTACGGAAGCATTTGGCAACCGCCACAAATAGCGTAATGATGTCTCGGTAACTCCGGGATGAAAATTCGCGGCCATTAGTGTCGCTACACATGGATTTCACGATCCTAATTGTTTCATTCATTATGCGAAAAAATGTTAGACAAAATTATACAGTTCAGTATAAAGAATAAGTTCATTATACTACTGCTTACCTTGGTTCTGATTGCCTGGGGAAGCTATTCATTAAAAAATCTGCCGTTGGACGCCTTACCCGATGTCACGAACAATCAGGTTCAAGTGATTACTACTGCGCCAACGCTTGCCAGTCAGGAGGTAGAACAACTTATTACCTATCCTGTCGAACAATCTGTAAAAACAATTCCAAAAGTTATTGAACTCCGAAGCATATCCCGTTTTGGTCTTTCTGTAATAACAGTCGTTTTTGAGGAAGGCGTCGATATTTACTGGGCGCGGGAACAGGTTTTCCAACGGTTAAAAGAAGCCGAAGAGAACATTCCTAAATATGCAGGAACGCCCGAATTGTCTCCGATTACTACAGGTTTAGGCGAAATTTATCAGTATGATGTTTACGCCAAAAAAGGCTATGAGGACAAATACGATGCGACGGAATTACGAACGATTCAGGATTGGATTATCATACCACAGCTTCAAGGCATTGAAGGTGTAGCCGAAGTCAGCACTTGGGGCGGCCATCTAAAGCAATATGAAATTTCGATTGACCCGAACCGCCTCAACAGTTCAGGCGTAACCATTACCGAGATTTTTGAAGCACTTGAAAAGAACAACCAAAATACCGGCGGTGCCTACATTGAAAAAGACCAATATGCTTATTTTATTCGGGGTGTCGGAATAGCAACAGGAATCGGTGACCTCGAAAACATCGTTGTAAAGAATAGAAATAATTCTCCGGTTTTAATCCGTGATGTCGCAACTGTAAGCGAAGGTACGTCGATTCGGTATGGCGCTACTACAAAAGATGGAAAAGGCGAAATTGTTGGCGGGTTGGCTTTAATGCTCAAAGGAGCCAATTCAAGTGCAGTTGTCGAGCGTGTAAAGCAGCGAATGGTACAAATTAATAAAACCCTTCCTGAAGGCGTTGTCGCAGAGGCTTTTATCGATCGTGGAAAATTAGTTGATAATGCGATTGGTACTGTAACCAAAAACCTCATCGAAGGCGCACTCATTGTAATCCTCGTTTTGATTTTATTCCTCGGAAATCTTCGAGCCGGATTGATTGTAGCCTCAGTAATTCCATTAGCGATGCTGTTCGCCGTAATCTTGATGAATACATTCGGGGTAAGTGGAAACCTGATGAGCCTCGGCGCAATTGACTTTGGAATTATTGTCGATGGCGCGGTCATCATCGTTGAAGCCACGATGCACCATTTATTCAAAATGAAGCGAAAGACGGCGCTTACGCAGGATGAAATGGATACGGAAGTCTATCAATCGGCTTCCAAAATCCGTAACAGTGCGGCATTTGGCGAAATCATAATCCTGATCGTTTACTTGCCAATCCTTGCATTGGTCGGTACAGAAGGAAAAATGTTCAGACCTATGGCACTTACGGTAGGTTTTGCCGTCATTGGAGCTTTCATTCTTTCACTGACCTATGTACCAATGATGAGCGCCTTGTTTCTTTCCAAAAAGACGGAACACAAAGCCAACTTCAGTGACAAAATGATGGCTTGGTTCGAGAAAATTTACGCGCCGTTTTTACAAAAGGCCTTGAAAATGAAAAACGCAGTTTTAGCGATTGCACTTGGGCTGTTCGTGGTTGCCTTATTCGTATTCAACAGAATGGGAGGCGAGTTCATCCCAACCATTGAAGAAGGCGATTTAGCCATCAACGCCACGATCATGACCGGAAGCTCGCTTTCGCAGATGGTAAAAACGACGACGCAATATGAAAAAATGCTCAAAGCAAAATTCCCCGAGATTAAAACCATCGTAACCAAGATTGGAAGTGGCGAAATCCCGACCGATCCGATGCCTATCGAAAGCGGCGATTTAATCATCGTCTTGAAAGACAAGGATGAATGGACAAGTGCCGACAATTGGGAAGACCTCGCGAATCTAATGAAGGAAGAAATGAAAAAGATTCCCGGCGCAGCGATAGAAATTTCTCAACCGATTCAGATGCGCTTTAACGAACTCATGACCGGAAGCCGAAGCGACATCGCCATCAAGATTTTCGGCGACGACCTCGAAGTGCTTGATAACAAGGCAAAGGAAATGATTATGAAAATCGGGAAAATTGAAGGAATTGGTGATTTGAAAGCCGATAAAGTGACGGGGCTGCCGCAAATCACCATCAAATACGATTACAATAAAATCGCACTCTATGGGCTGAATATTGCCGATATCAATAAAATCATCCGCTCCTCTTTTGCAGGCGAAATCGCAGGTAAAATCTATGAAGACAACAAACGTTTCGATGTAGTCGTTCGAATGAAGAAGGAAAACCGTACCGACATGAGCGATGTGAGCAACTTGTTTATCCCACTACCAAACGGTCAGCAAGTACCGCTGTCGCAGGTCGCTTCTATTGATTATGAACAAGGTCCTGTTCAGGTGAGCCGCGAGAACGGCAAACGCCGAATTACGGTAGGATTGAACGTGCGCGGACGCGATGTAAAAAGTGTCGTCGAAGAGATTCAGAGGAAATTAGAATCCAACTTTAAACTTCCCGCAGGATATTATATTACTTACGGCGGACAGTTTGAAAATTTGGTCGAAGCAAACAAACGTCTTTCCGTTGCGCTCCCGATTGCATTGGGATTGATTTTGGTGTTGCTCTATTTTACATTCAACAGTGTCAAGCAGGCAGCGTTGATTTTTACGGCCATTCCGTTATCGGCCATTGGCGGCGTTTTCGCGTTGTGGCTTCGCGGGATGCCGTTTAGTATCTCGGCAGGAATTGGATTCATCGCTTTGTTCGGTATTGCCGTCCTCAATGGGATCGTATTGATATCCTATTTCAACCAACTCAAAACAGAAGGCATAGACGATCCTTTGCAACGGGTAATTACAGGAACCAAAGTTAGGTTACGCCCCGTGCTGATGACCGCTGCGGTTGCCTCTTTAGGATTTATGCCGATGGCGCTTTCTACAAGTGGCGGCGCAGAGGTACAAAAGCCCTTGGCGACAGTTGTTATCGGTGGTTTGCTCTCCGCAACCTTGTTGACGCTGATTGTTTTGCCGATTCTTTACCTGTTATCTGAAAAAAGATTAAAAATGAAAACAAACATTTCAAAAAATGCCTTGACGGTATTGCTTCTTTTGGTAAGCAGTTATTCTTTCGCTCAGACGGCAAAACCTGTGAGTTTAAAAGAAGCGATTGCCATTGCGAAGAAGAACAGCAGTGAACTCAAAGTAGCCGACAAGGAAATAGAAAAGCAAACTGTATTGAAAAAGACTGCTTTCCAAACTGATCCGTTGCAAATCCAATATCAAGGCGGACAATTTAACAGTGAAGACTACGACCATAATTTTTCGGTGCAGCAATATTTTCCAATCGGTACAATTGGCGCGAACCGTCGCCTTCAGGAAGAGTTGGTCAAGCTTGCCGAAAAGCGCAAAGCCGTTTCGGAATATGAAATAGAGAAAGCGGTTTCATTGGCTTATTACCAATATTTGTACGGCATCTCTATTCGGAAACTGAACAATGAACTTGCAGAAATCTATGGCAAATTCCTGAAAAATGCCGAATTGCGTTTTGAAACCGGTGAAAGCGGAAAGATTGAGGTCATCAGTGCAAAGGCCAAGATGAAAGAAATCGAAACGCGGCAAGCGCAATTGAATTATGAATTGGACATTTATGCCAAGCAATTGCAGTTTTTCCTTCAAACGGAAGAAAATGTGATTCCTGACGAAGCTGTGGCATTACAGTATGAGTTGTCTATAACTGAAGATAATTCTAAAGTTGAAAATCTGTTGAGCGGCTATTACCAACAGCAGATTTCCGTCTATCAAAGCGAAGCCAAGACATTCAGTGCGCAACGATTGCCAAAATTAGGGTTGGGATATTTCGCGCAAAGCATCGATACCCAATTCTACTACCAAGGATTTACGGCAGGAATCCAATTGCCATTGTTCGGCGGCGCAAATACAGCCAAGACAAAAGCTTCACAAATCAGTGCGGATCAGGCGCAATTTGAGTTTGATAAGAATAAGATTGCGCTAAATCTTCGAAAAGCAGAATTGCAAAACGAGTACGAAAAGCAGAAAAAAGGGCTCGAATATTACAAAAATGAAGGAACGCTATATGCCGAACAGATTATCGCGACGGCTCAAAAGAGTTATGCCAACGGCGATATGAGTTATTGGACATATATCGGTTTTCTCAATCAGGCTATTGACATCAAAAAGCAGTATGCCGAAACACTGAACCTATACAACCAAAGCGCAATTCGATTGCAATTTCCTTCCATTTCCAATAATTAAGATATGATACAGAATATGAAAAATACCGAAAAAATAAGAGCATTTTTCCTAACCGCAATGTTTTCAGGATTATTCGTTTTGAGTGCGTGCAATGAAAAGAAAGCGGAGGAAGAAGGACACCACGACGAAGAAAAGTCACAAACCGAAGTCGCTCTTACAGAAGACCAATTTAGGACAGTAGGAATCGAAACCGGAACATTGGAAAACCGAAACCTCAACGCAGTAATTAAAGCCAATGGTTACACGACAGTGCCTCCGCAGAACGCCGCCAACGTTTCGGCGCTAATGAGCGGTGTCGTCAAAGACATTTTTGTATTGGAAGGTACTTTCGTCAATAAAGGTAAAGTGTTGGCGACCATCCAAAATCTCGAAGTAGTCGAAATCCGCGAGGAATACAATTCGGCGATTGCCAACATCGAATATTTGCAATTGGAGTTTAACCGTCAAAAAACACTGAGCGATGAGAATGTCAACCCGAGGAAAACGTTTCAAGAAGTCAAATCCAAACTGGCTGTTGAACGCTCCAAGGCTCAGGCTGCCAAATCAAAACTCGAAGCGTTAAATGTAAGCGTTGGCGGAAGCAGTTCGGTTTTTCCTTTGGTTTCCCCGATTAGCGGTTATGTAGGTAAAATTAGCATTTCAAAAGGTGCTTTCGCCGAAACCGGATTACCGCTCATTGAAGTGGTTGATAACAGCCAAATGCACCTTGACCTCAATGTTTATGAAAAGGATTTGGCAAGCATTTCCGTAGATCAAGAGGTTGATTTTGTCTTGACGAATCAATCCAATAAAGCCATCAAAGGGAAAATCTTCGGTATTAATAAATCATTCTCCAACGAAAGTAAAACGGTGGCCGTTCACGCCAAAATCAACCCTGAAAGTTCAAAAGGATTAATATCGGGAATGTATGTATCGGCAAATATCAACGTAAACAATGTGACCTTACCTGCTTTACCAAAGGATGCCGTTGTGCGCAATGGCGATAAGTATTTCGTTTTTGTCTTAGATGAGAATCATAAAGAGGAAGCACATGGAACAGAAGAAGCACATGATAAAAATGTAGATCATGAACCGGGAGAGAAACACAAAGAAGTACATTTCAAAGCAATCGAAGTTGTTCCCGGAACCACAGATTTGGGATATACGGCGGTAAAATTTATCGAAACGCTTCCAGCCGATTCGAAAATAGTAACCAAAGGTGCTTTTTACCTTTTGTCAGCCATGAAAGGCGGCGGAGAACACGAACATTAATTAATCTAAATACTTTATACAAATGAAAACAAATTTAAAATCAACATTCATGATTGCCGCATTTCTATTAATGTCGGCTACAGTTTCGGCGCAAAAGACCGTTCAAAAGGCTATTATCAAAACTTCGATAGCGTGTGACCATTGCAAAGCCTGTCCAAGCTGCGGGGGATTGTTGGAAAAAACATTACTTAAAAACACAGGCGTCCAAATGATTACACTTGATGAAAAGAAAATGACGATCGAGGTTATTTATAATTCCAAGAAAACTGATTTGGCGACCATCAAAACCGCCATCAGTAAACTCGGTTACGATGCAGACGATGTGAAAGCTGATCCATCCGGTTACGAAAAGTTGGACGGTTGTTGTAAAGCCTAAGCATTATGGGAAATAAAGAGCATTGGGAAAAAGTTTTTACCACCAAAGAAAGGACAGATGTCAGTTGGTTTCAGCAATACCCGAAAACAGCAATGGATTACATCGAAGAAATAGCATTGCCCAAAACGGCGAACATAATTGATATTGGCGGTGGCGACAGTAATCTTGTCGATGCCTTGCTTGAAAAAGGGTTTCAAAATATTTGGGTGTTGGACATTTCTGCTGCCGCGCTCGAAAAGGCAAAGGCAAGATTGGGTGATAAAGCCAATCAGGTGCATTGGGTTGTTTCGGATATCACGGCATTTATTCCTGAAATCAAATTTGAGTTTTGGTACGACCGTGCGGTTTTCCATTTTTTGACAGAACAAGATGACATTACAAAATATGTTTCAACGGTAGCGGACGCAGTTGCCGAAGATGGGCATTTTTTACTTGGAACATTTTCTGAAAATGGCCCGCTAAAGTGCAGCGGATTGAACATTACACAGTACTCGGAAGCAGCAATGAAAAGCAAGTTCAAAAATTCATTTGAACCTCGCAGATGTTTTACGGAAAGTCATAACACGCCATTTGAAACCGTACAGCACTTTCAATTTTGCGGCTTTACAAAAAAGTAAACAATGGAAAATAATAACGATAACGACAAGAAAGTTTGTACCTCTGACAACAGCAGAAAATCATCTGATAGAAAGGACAATTGCTGCGATACGGGCGAACACGAAGTGCATACAAATGAAGACGGACACGATCACGGCGCTACTGAAGATTCCAGTTGGAAAGGCCATTTGCCGCTGTTGTCCGGCTTAACTATACTTGCGGTAATGCTGACAATGGAATATGGATTTAAGTACGTCCCAAAATTCCCATTCGATTTGATTATTTACCTCGTGGCGTATCTGCTCGCCGGTTATAATGTTCTGTACATGGCGTGGCGTAAGGCAATCCGGTTTGATTTCTTCAACGAATTTTTCCTGATGAGCGTTGCGACAATTGGCGCTTTTGCCATCGGCTCGTACAGCGAAGGAGTAGCTGTTATGGTTTTCTACTCGATTGGCGAATGGTTTCAGGATGCGGCAGTTAATCGGGCGAAACGAAGTATTAAAGCCCTGCTCGATGTACGTCCCGAAGAAGTTACTGTATTGCGAAATGGTTCAACGGAAACTGTGCATCCAAAAGATCTTGAAATCGGCGAAGTCATTCAGGCAAAACCGGGCGAGAAAGTTGCGCTCGATGGAACACTTGAATCCGAGAAGGCATCTTTCAATACTGCGGCGCTTACAGGTGAAAGCAAGCCCGACACCAAAGGCAAAGGCGACAAGGTTTATGCAGGAATGATTAACCTCAACACCGTTTCGGAAATCAAGGTAACCGCCAAATTCAGCGACAGTAAATTAAGCCGTATTCTTGAAATGGTTCAGGATGCTACGGCGCGTAAATCCCAAACGCAGTTATTTATCAGCCGGTTCGCTAAAGTTTACACCCCGATAGTTTTTGCATTGGCGGTAGGCGTTTGCTTTATTCCTTACTTCTTTGTAGCTCATTACGATTTTTACGATTGGTTCTATCGGGCGCTTGTGTTTTTGGTCATCAGTTGCCCTTGCGCATTGGTGGTTTCCATTCCACTCGGTTACTTTGGCGGCATCGGATTGGCTTCGAGAAATGGTATTTTATTCAAAGGTTCCAACTTCCTCGATGTTATGACAGAAATCGATACGGTAGTAATGGACAAGACCGGGACGCTGACCGAAGGTGTATTCAAAGTACAGGAAGTCAAGACTGAGGGAATAGACGAGCAGGAATTTTTGAAAATCACTGCTGCAATCGAAAGCAAATCAACACATCCTATCGCATTGGCGGTAGCGGAACACGTAGGTAAGGATGCGATTAAAAACGTTTCGATCAGCAATGTTGAGGAAATTGCTGGACACGGATTACAAGCCACTATCGACGGCAAAGAAGTCTTAGCAGGAAACGCCAAACTGCTCAAAAAGCACAACATCAGTTATCCCGAAGCAATTACCGCAATCGTAAATACGGTAGTGGTTGTTGCGGTCGATAAAAAGTATGCCGGTTACATCACTATCGCCGATCAGATAAAAGCCGATGCGGAGCAGGCCATTAAGGAATTGCACAGCCTCGGTATTAAAACAGTCATGCTGTCGGGTGATAAACAGTCGGTTGTGGACGAAGTAGCCAAAAAACTATTGATAGACAACGCTTATGGCGATTTGTTGCCTGAAGGGAAAGTCGAAAAAGTTCAGGCGCTTAAAGACCAAAACCGAAAACTGGCTTTTGTTGGCGACGGTGTAAACGATGCGCCCGTGGTCGCGTTGGCTGATGCCGGTATTGCAATGGGCGGATTGGGTAGCGACGCGACGATTGAAACCGCTGACGTGGTTATTCAAAACGATCAGCCGTCTAAAATTGTTACCGCGATTAAAGTTGGAAAGTTGACCAAGAAAATCGTTTGGCAAAACATCGTTTTGGCTATGGTAGTCAAGGTTGTGGTGTTAGCACTTGGCGCAGGCGGCGTAGCTAATTTATGGGAAGCGGTGATAGCTGATGTAGGCGTTGCGCTGTTGGCGATTTTGAACGCGGTACGGATTCAGAGAATAAAGCTTTGATAAAAGCGTGGGCTGTGGTTTTACGGATTAAGAAATCTATTTAACAAAACCTTTTTATGCTCTTGAAAAATTTTAACTAAATTTGAATCCAATGAAAAATTGGCATTTCATAATATTTGTTTCATTTTTCCTATCGCTTACGACAGGGGACGCCTTTGCGTGCGGTAGCGGCAAAAAATGCTGTAAAAAAGAAATGTCGACGAAACAAACCAAAAAGAAATGCTGCGGTACCGGCGACCATTCTAAAAACAACCATAGTGGTTGTAACGGCAAATGTGGGCATTCGTCGTGCGTTAATCCGATTGTAAATTTTGCCGCTATTCCCAACAGCAATGCGATTAGTACCAATAATAGCGAAATTTTCTCAGCGAAAAAGCAGTTATTTTTCTACAAGCAACCCCGACTTACTTCGGGATATTATACAATTTGGCTCATTCCTAAAATAAGCCTGTCATAAAACATTGACAGCCATAATTGCGCCTTTTCGGAAGTGAAACCTTCCGCTATAATTGTATAATTTTAAATAATAATCATGAAATCACTTACTAATACGGTGACAGCTTTTTTCGCATTGCTGTCGCTCACCCTTCACGCCACAACCGTGACAGCTAAACCTATCCAGTCGCAAAATGAACTTGCGCCCGTTTTTGCAAAGTATTTCGAAGTTAAAGATGCTTTGGTTAAAACCGACGGGAAATCAGCGTCGGCAAAAGCGAAAGAACTGGTAGCCGTCATTAAGAAGGTCGAAATGGGAAAATTGACCTCTGAACAACACGAAGTATGGATGAAAGTACAATCCGCTCTCACTGAGGATGCAGAACAAATTTCTGATACTGGTGATGCGAAACGCCAACGCGATTATTTTGTTACGCTGTCGTCAGCCATCTATAAGTTGCAGAAAGTTTCAAAGACCGCCGCGCCGGTTTATTATCAATTTTGCCCAATGGCCAACGGCGGCAAGGGGGCGAATTGGCTCAGTAAGGAAAAACCAATTAAAAATCCTTACTACGGCTCAAAGATGATGAGTTGCGGTAAAACTGTTGAAACAATCCAGTAGTGAAGCTGTACATCAAAAATATGGTTTGTCGTCGTTGCAAGATGGCGGTCGTTGCCGAACTCGATAAATTCGGCATCAAACCCGTGTCGGTTGAGTTGGGCGAAGTCGAATTGATGCATTCGATTGATGCGGCTCAAAAGGCAATGCTGTCGGACAATTTGTACACATTGGGGTTTGAGCTGATCGATGACAAAAAAAGCAAAATCATCGAGCGCATCAAAAACCTCATCATTGACGTGGTTCATTCCCGAAATAACGACCTGAAAACGAACCTGTCGCAATACCTCGCGTCCGAATTAGGGCAGGAGTACAGTGCGCTCAGTAATCTGTTTTCGGAAGTTGAAGGAACGACCATCGAACAGTATTTCATTACGCAAAAAATTGAGAAAGTCAAGGAATTGCTTACCTATGATGAATTGTCGCTCAGCGAAATCGCGTATCAGTTGAATTACAGCAGCGTCGCATACCTGAGCAACCAGTTCAAGAAAGTCACCGGGTTTAGCCCGTCCTATTTCAAAAACCTGAAAAGTAGAAAGCGAAAGCAGATCGACGATTTGTAAAATTTTACAAATCGCATCCATAATTGTGCAAACCTTTCATTGCCATAGTTAAGAAATTTGTCGTGTAAATCAAAAACAATTATCATGACACATACTTATCAGGTTACAGGAATGACATGCGGAAACTGCGAGGCAAAGGTTAAGTCCAAATTATCGGAAGTAACAAATGTTTCATCTGTCGCAGTTTCTAAAGAAGCGCGCACCGCGACAATTACAATGGATAAGCATATTGCGCTTTCAGATTTTCAAAATGCATTAGGCGGTAATGAAAGCCGTTACCATATTTCAGCCATTGCGCATAACGAAGCGAAAGAGCAGGCAAAAAGTTGGTTGGCAACATATAAACCCATACTGACTATTTTCGGTTACATCACAGCTATTACGCTTTTGGTGCAAACGCAAAATGATGCTTTCGATTTGATGCAGTGGATGCGGCATTTTATGGCAGGTTTCTTTTTAATCTTCTCGTTTTTTAAGATGCTGAACCTCGATGGATTTGCCGACAGTTATGCGATGTATGATGTAGTCGCCCGGAAATTTCCCTTATGGGGATACCTGTACGCTTTTATCGAATTGGGATTAGGAATTGCCAACCTCATTGATTTTAGCCCGGGTGTAACCAACGCCGTGACCTTCGTCGTGATGTCTGTAAGCATCATTGGAGTATTACAATCGGTTATGAATAAAAAGAAAATCCAATGCGCTTGCCTCGGTGCCGTGTTTAATCTTCCGATGAGTACGGTTACAATTATTGAGGATGCGCTGATGATAGCCATGAGCGGCGTGATGCTGATCCAAATGTTCTAAACACGACAATATGCAGTCACACATTTAAACAAAAACAAAAAACTATTGCCCAATAATGAACGGGCTTAAAACTAAAAATAACTTATTATGAAAAAAATCATCTTCTTATCGATCACAATTTCTTCAATGGTTGCTTGCAATTCAAAAGGCAATACCACAGAAAGCAACACCCAAATGGATTCTACAACAACCGAGACACCTGCTCCTGTCGCAATCGATACTACCAACGCGGAAGCTCCTGTTGCTGATCTTTACGCTTGCCCAATGCATCCTGAAGTACAAGGGAAAAAAGGCGACGAATGCCCGAAATGTGGAATGGCGTTAACTGAACCCGTAAAACAATAGACATCGTGTAAACCCCTAACAAACAAGAAGGGATGCATCAACAATAAACCGTAAAACTTTACCCATGACGCATAAATATGATATCGCAGGGATGCATTGCACCGATTGCCGCTCCAAAGTAGAAAAAGCCTTAAACAGCATCGAAGGAATAAAAGCGGAGGTTACATTAAAACCACCGGTGGCGATAATTACAATGAACGAGCATGTCGCAACAGAAAGATTTCAAGAAGTGTTGTCTGCGGTGGGGAAATACACGATTAACGTGGCTAACACTGGTGTGCATACACATTCTCACGTTAATCAACACGGGTCAACGGCTCAGGAAATCAATTCAAAGGGAAAATACTATTGCCCGATGCATTGTGAAGGAAACAAGCACTATGACAAACCGGATCAATGCCCAGTATGCGGAATGGATTTGGTAAAAGAGGTGTCACTCGAAGCGAGTTCACAGTCGTATACCTGTCCTATGCATCCCGAAGTAATCCAAGATGCCCCCGGTTCATGTCCTATTTGTGGAATGGACTTAGTACCGATGCAGCCCAGTGATGGTGATGAGAAAAGAACATATAACGATTTGCGTAAAAAAATGACGGTTGCCTTACTGTTTACAGTTCCTATTTTTGCTATCGCAATGATTGAAATGATGCATGAGAATCCTTTACTATCGATTATGGACGCTGCGAAGTGGAACTGGGTACAGTTATTTCTTTCGCTACCGGTAGTTTTTTACGCCTGTTGGACATTCTTTGCCCGTGCGTGGAAATCAATCATTACAATGAATCTCAATATGTTTACGCTCGTCGGTATCGGTACAGGTGTTGCATTTTTGTTTAGCTTGATTGGCTTATTCTTTCCGAACATATTTCCGAGTGAGTTCAAAACTGAGCATGGGACGGTGATGCTTTATTTTGAAGCAACAACAGTGATCCTAACATTGGTATTGCTCGGTCAATTGCTCGAAGCCAGGGCGCATACCCAAACAAGTGGAGCAATCAAGGAACTGCTTAAACTGGCACCAACGCAAGCTACTTTGGTCGTTGATGGAATCGAGCAGACAATCTCCATCCACGACATCAAAATTGGCAATCTGTTACGGGTGAAACCGGGTGATAAAATTCCTGTTGATGGTAAGATTACCGAAGGTGAAGCGACTATTGACGAAGCAATGATTACAGGCGAACCAATTCCCGTCGATAAGGAAGCCGGAGATACAGTTATTGCCGGAACCATAAATGGGAATAAAACATTTGTCATGGTTGCTGAAAAGGTAGGCGCGGACACAGTGTTGTCGCAAATCGTTCAGATGGTCAATAATGCTTCGCGTTCCAAAGCACCTATTCAGAAATTAGCTGACAGCGTTGCAAAATATTTCGTGCCGACCGTTATTGCGATTTCGATTATAACTTTCATCGTTTGGGCTAAATTCGGGCCACAGCCTGCTACTGTTTACGGTTTTATCAATGCCATAGCAGTATTAATTATCGCTTGTCCATGTGCGCTGGGATTGGCCACGCCAATGTCGGTCATGGTGGGTGTCGGTAAAGGGGCACAGGCAGGAATATTGATAAAAAATGCTGAGGCGTTGGAAAAGATGAACAAGGTCGATGTCCTTATCGTCGATAAGACTGGTACTATTACCGAAGGAAAGCCTTCAGTGGAAAGAGTTTTTTCAATTGATGGTGGCGAAAGCCGTTTGCTCCAAACCATCGCATCGTTGAACCAACATAGCACCCATCCTTTAGCCTCGGCCATCGTGCAATTCGCCAAATCGAAGAACCTGTCGCTTTCTGTGGTAAAAGATTTTGAATCAGTTACCGGCAAGGGCGTAATAGGCGTAATCGACAGCAAGAAAATTGCGTTGGGCAATAAAAAGCTAATGGAACAATTACATGTCACGGTAAGCGCTGATTTGGAAGACAAAATTATTACAGAGCAAAAAACGGGTAAAACTGTTTCGTATATCGCAGTAGAAAGTGTTGGAGTTGGTTTTGTATCGATTACTGACGCAATAAAGCAAACCAGTGTACAAGCCATCAAGGAATTACTTAGGATGGGCACAGAAGTAATCATGCTAACTGGCGACAATGAGAATACCGCTAAAACAGTCGCCCAACAGCTCAATTTGTCATCCTATAAGGCGAACTGCTTACCCGAAGATAAAATGCAGGAAATCAAACGCCTGCAATCGCAAGGCAAGATTGTAGCAATGGCAGGTGACGGTATAAATGATGCCCCTGCATTGGCTCAGGCCGACGTTGGAATTGCTATGGGTACGGGAACAGACGTTGCCATAGAAAGCGCGAAAATCACACTGGTCAAAGGAGATTTACAAGGAATTGTCAAGGCCAAGACCCTGAGCCACCGCACCATGAAAAATATTAAGCAAAACCTGTTTTTCGCGTTTTTCTACAATGTGTTGGGCATTCCGGTTGCCGCAGGGCTTTTGTACCCTATTTGGGGAATCCTTCTTTCACCGATGATTGCGGCATTGGCCATGTCCTTTAGCTCGATATCCGTAATTGTAAATGCACTGCGTCTTAGATCGCTGAAAATATAATCGTAAACGTGTTATAATCTGCTCATGAGCAAAAAAAATTAATAATGAAAAGTACCTTAATACTTCTGTTGGCGTTATTCGGCATGAACATGGTTTTTGCACAAGATAAACCCAGTAACACTTCGACAAAAAAGACCGAAGCGCAATCGGTAAGTTATACTTGCCCCATGCACCCGGAAATTCATTCGCCCAATCCGGGAAAATGCCCGAAATGTGGAATGAACTTGGTAAAGGAAAAAAGCAAGCTAAAGCCAACAAAGAAGGCAGCACCTAAAACAACTCAGACCACACCCAAAAGTCAACCTGCATCCACAGAAACGGAGAAAGGAGCTTTAGCAACTTATATGTGCCCCATGCACCCGGAGGTAATATCAGACAAGCCCGGAAATTGCCCAAAATGCGGAATGAAATTAGAAAAAAAGAGCAGTGATACCGCACCGATTAAAGACAAGGGAACAGATATGCCCGTAGGACACGCACATCACGACACGGAAGACATGAATACGCCGACGGACGACCTCAGCAGCAATATTAGCACAGCGAAAAAAAATTTAGGTGTCCTCAAAACCGTCAAAGCGCCTCACTCTCCGCGTACCGTTCGTTATGACCTGCACATACGCGATACAATCGTAATGTATGGCAAAAAACAAAAAAGGGCGATTGCAGTCAATGGGCAAATCCCGATGCCAACTCTTACTTTTACCGAAGGCGACACGGTTGAAATCCATGTGTATAACCATTTGAAAGAAGAAACGTCATTGCATTGGCATGGGCTTTTTCTCCCAAACAGTGAAGACGGTGTTCCATTCCTAACGCAAATGCCGATAAAGCCCGGTGCTGAATATCTATACAAGTTTCCAATTGTACAACACGGTACTCATTGGTATCATAGCCATAGCGGATTGCAAGAACAGATTGGAATGTACGGAATGTTCATCATGAATAAACGCGAGGAGTGGGATATTCCAACAGTTCCGGTTCTACTTGCTGAATGGACAGATATGAAACCCGAAGAAGTTCATCGCAGGCTTAAAAATGCAAACGATTGGTTTGCCATCAAAAAAGGTACGACACAGAGTTATACCGAAGCGATCGCGTCAGGACATTTCGGCACGAAAGTAACTAACGAATGGAAACGCATGACGGCAATGGACGTGAGCGATGTATACTATGATGCTTTTTTGGTTAACGGTAAAAACCAAGATGAACACCTAAAGTTTAAAGCAGGTGACAAAGTAAGGCTTCGCATTGCCAACGGCGGTGCATCTACGAACTTTTGGCTCAACTATGCCGGTGGAAAAGTTACGGTAGTAGCAAGCGATGGAAACGATGTCGAGCCGGTTGAAGTTGACCGTTTACTGATTGCGGTTTCTGAAACCTTCGATGTGGTAGTGACCATCCCTGAAAATAAAAGCTACGAATTTTTGGTTACTCCCGAAGACAGGACAAAATCGGCCTCTTTATGGCTCGGAAGCGGAGAGAGAGTGTCCGCTATCAAACTTCCGCGATTGAAGTATTTCGAAGGCATGAAGATGATGAACGACATGATGGACATGAAAGGCAACATGATCGAAATGGACGGCATGAAAATGCAAAACCAAATCATGGACATGAACACCGTCATGTACCCTGAGATAACAGGCGAAGACGAATCGAAAGCGAAAACACAAAAAAATGAAAGCTACCATGCCGGACACGACATGTCAAACATGGACGACGCGAGCAAAGACATTGTAACGCTTAATTATGAAATGCTACGCGCACCCAAGAAAACGAACCTACCTGATGGCTCATGGCGCGAACTGCGTTTCGAACTTACCGGCAACATGAACCGCTATGTTTGGAGCCTCGATAATAAGGTCGTTTCAGAAACAGACAACATACTAATTAAAAAGGGCGAAAATCTTCGCATCATCATGTATAATAACAGTATGATGCGCCATCCAATGCACTTACACGGGCATGACTTTCGTGTTGTCAATTCACAGGGTGACTATTCACCGATGAAAAACATTATCGACATCATGCCAATGGAACGCGATACAATCGAGTTTTCGGCGACCGAACCGGGAGGGGACTGGTTTTTTCATTGCCACATATTGTATCATATGATGAGCGGCATGGGACGTGTATTCAGTTACGAAGATTCACCTGCAAATCCTGAAATTACTGATCCCAAAGTCGCTCGCCGCGGTTTAAATTCGGATGATCGCGAGTTTCACCTGATGGCTGAAAATGATTTTGCGACAAACGGCAACGACGGGATGGCGATGCTTGCAAATACACGTTGGAACATTGCATCTGAATGGCGCTTGGGTTATAGTGATATGCACGGCTATGAATCCGAAACACATATTGGGCGTTATATAGGGCGAATGCAATGGTTCATGCCGTTCATCGGTTTTGATTACCGTTACCGTGACATGGAACATGGCGAATCCGAAAAGAATCTTTTTGGGCAAGTCAATACTAAAGACAAACGGGCACAATTCAGTGTCGGGGCTGCTTATACTTTGCCAATGCTCATCACGCTACAAGGAGAAGTTTATCATGACGGAAATGTGCGCTTTCAGTTGATGCGTGAAGATATTCCAATATCCCCCCGTATTCGTGCAGGTTTTATGATAAACACCGACCGCGAATACATGGCTGACCTTAGATACATTTTAGCCAAAAACTTTAGTGCGAGGGTTCATTATGATAGCGATATGGATTTTGGCGTTGGGCTTATGTTGAGTTATTGACAGCCGATTCATTTGTACCCCAAACTTCAAAAAAAAGCCAGTTAAAAGCCAAAAATATCCCAAGCCTTTTTCTTCAAGATATAAAACCTTTTTAATTTGTATGTAGTGTATGCTTGATTGCGGTGGAGTAAAAAATTAAACACGCGCACGCACGCAAATGAAACTAACATATTTTTAATTACAGTATTATTGAAGCGAGTACTATTTTCGGGCATCTCAGTTGAAAATATACGTACACATCTTTTATACCACAACAGCCGAGAGGGTACCCACCAAGTAAGCAATTGCGGCGTTGAGGAAAATGATTTGGTTTTGGGGTATGGGGTCGATTTATTGAAAACACCGTCAAAATTTTTGGCTTTTTTTTTGACGGCGTTGTGTTTAGGTCTGCGATTCATTACTGAACCGACGATAAGCCCTTTCGAGTAGTTGCTTATGTACGTGTTCCCTGTACGCCGGGTTAATCTCCATATAGCGAAGGATTTTCAAGACCAAAGCGTTCCGTTCAGCGACGGATAATTTGATTTGGGTCATGGACGTTGTTTTTGTAGTTGAGATAGTTTTCTTCCGAAATCAGCCAAGACTTGCCGACCTTACTGGCTTTTAATAATCCAATCCTACAATGCAGAGTAACCGTCGAAACTGATCTTTGTGTCATGGTAGCGACTTGGCTAACCTTGTAATTTCGCTCACCCGCGACGTTCTTGGACGGATTTCGTTGAAGTTGTTCGTCAATTTTTTCGATGATGTTATTAATCACCTTTTTCGAAAGAGAATCGACAAGTTGCGGCATCCAGTCAATTGAATGAAATTGCCCATCAATCACTACGCCGAAATCGTTAGTTGCAATTGTTCCCATATTATTCGGCTTTATTGCAGATTTCGATGACGCGCTCATTTTGAGGTACATCGACTTCTCCAAGATTGGTGGTGTAGAAGAACATTTCCAGTTTGATCGTCAAATCGTTCGCGCTGATGACATTATACTTTGCAATGTAGCCGGATGACTTCGTATAAGTCAATACACCGTTAGAAATCGTGTAATCGCCTTCGGTAGATGATTGCTCGCAGTAATTGGTCTGACCAATTGAGTACATCCGAAATTTCCCAACGATTGCGCCACCGTCGGTGGAAAACTGGTAATAGTTGTACTGGTCTTCGCAGTCGCTAATGGCTTGGATTTGACCGTTAACGGATTTGTGGCTGAGATTCCATCGACCTGACAATTGTTGAGTTTCCGGCGGAGTGTTCGGTGTGGTTTGTTGTGAATTATCGTCACTGTTCGAACAAGAGATCATCGGAGAGATTAACGCCGCAACGAGGATAAGAGCTATACTGAGGCGTTTCAAGCATTGGTACAAGATTGTTTTTTTCATATTCATAATAAATTGGTTTATGAACAAATATAAATAAAATTCTATTTTATAGTGTACTTTATTATAGAGTACCAAAAAAAGTACCTTTTATTGAGATTTGACTATGGAAAAAAAGGAAAATCTTGATGCACCGGAGTTGAAAGCGATTGCTGAACGATTAAAAAAGCTTCGAAAAGAGAATGGTTACTCGAACTATGAACATATCGCTTTTGACTTAGGGATGAGCCGTTCAGCGTATTGGAGGTTGGAGACTGGCGCGAACTTCGAGTTAAAGACGTTAATCAAAATTTGTACGCTGCTCGGCGTAAGTTTAGAAGAGTTTTTCAAAGGTATTGACTTGCCCGTTAAGCGTACACCGGCAAAGCCATAGGAAATATGTCTTGGTTGATGGCAAAATGTGCAATTCCCAACTATAATAGTGTGGTTTATGCACACTTTTCTTTCGGACACAGTTCATCCAACTTCTCATGAATCAGTTTTGCGATTGTCTGCTTCATATTCTTTCCTGATTTTTGTTGAAGTGCGTTAAATTTCCTGACGTGATTTGCGAACACGTTTCTGCTTTTTTGTTGGTGCCGGTACCAAGTGTTCGGGTTCATATATTTTTCCAATTCACATTTTTCGTTTGCGCTTAGCATCTTACGTGATACCGAATCATCCAGTATAATGACTTTATCGAACTCGCCTCGCAAAGATTTCGCCATCTGCACGTAGGTATCGTAATTGAGTAAATCGGCCATCGTCTCAACGCGAATGCCTTTCATTCTTTTACTTCGCTTACTTTTTTGTTCCCATCGAAAGGTGTCCTTGTGGCAATAATTTGAAAATTGGATTCCTTTTGCATAACCCTTGAATATCTTAAAAGTATTCGGCTTCCCTAATCTGTTGTACGATTGGCTCTTTTTACTGAATGGTGCGTCAGGATCGGCTCTAAACTCATTTCGGCCATGCGAATACAAAAAGGTAATAAGGTCACGAATATCATACGGCTGTGCAATGTTCACACCAAATTCAAGATTAACTATTGGCAACAGTTTAAGGTCTATTTCAAAGGCGTTTTGAAACTCGGCGATAACATTCATACAGTCAGCGGGTGAAAAATCGTTGGCGTTATGCAAGTTGCTGTTAAAGTAATAATGGGGCTTGAAGATAATGTCGAGTTTGTCGTTATAAAAGCAAAACACTATGCCACGAAACTGCTTTCGAACTTTTGTTATAATCTCGTCGTTGTGAATATGATGAAGCTTTTCTTCTTCGCCAAGCCATTCCAACAATTGGTGATTGAAAAAAAAGTCGATGAGCACTCGCGCATATATCTGAATTTTGATGCAATCGACCATAGCATCTTATGGTTGCTGTGGTCTCATGGGCACCAAACTTTGTGGAAGTTCAGAAGGAAGGTAGCGAACCCCTCCGCTAATCTTGTAAGCCTTTAATTTTCCGGACTTCGTCCAGTTGTGTACTGTCGTGATGTGAACTTTTAAAATACGGGCGACATCTTTCCGGGTTAGGAGTTCTTCGGTTTGGTTAGGGATACTACGCTTGTGTTGGTCGGTCTCAAATAAGACTCTACGGACTACGCGTTCCATTACTGCGCTCATTTCTTCGAGGCTGAAATTGTTAAGTTGAATTGTGCTCATGTTATAAAGATTTTGATGAGCACAAATCTCAGCCGACGAAAAAATAGTTTACTCTGCAAAATGTACAGTTTACAATACAATTTAAAGAGCAGTATATAAAGAGTTGGTTTTTAATACATTTGGATAGAAATTTTACTGGCTATTAAACTTTTTATGCCAATCGAGTGCTTCCGAATAGTCGCGTTCGTTTTGAATTGTCGAACGCTTGGCAAACTGGCCTAACTCCTCACCGTAAACTTTTTTAAACCATTTTTTAAATACTTCCTGCGGTTGGTATATAAATCGTTCGGAATCCGACATACGTCTATAGAAGAAAGCGATATCAGAAGTCCGACCACGACCCTTGCTTACATAATTTTCCATTAGGTGTTCCCACAGCGCAAAGCCGTTGCTGCCTTCGGTAAAGACGTTAAGATGCAGAAAGCTGTAGTCAGGAGCAGGCTTCGCGGGAGCTTTTGTAGTTAGATTTTCTTTGACAGTTGAAATGTATGAGATTTCATTTTTGAAAAAACCGGGGTCGTTCAAATCCAATTCTACGTTCGCGTAAGAAATCGCAACATCGCTGAGAAAGCTTTTGCCTTCGTCAGTCGGTAACGCTTCCGCGTGTGTTTTCATTCCGCGAACCATTTTCTTTCTTATAAAGTCATTAGCCTCCTCAGAATTATCTGTGATCGTGCGACCATTTACGTGAATCGATAAATCAGGAATTGCGGTTAACTCGGCGGGTTCACAATTTTGCAGTTTACGGAGTTCGCTGTTCAAAAGACTGTTCATTGACTTATAAAGCAGGAAAGTAATCTGCAACGAGTAGGAGCGAGCCTCAATTTTGACCAAATCTGTTTCAGTGTAAATGCGTGATGCCGAAAGTTGCTCAACCCATTCAGGTTTCTCACGCAGGCCGAACCCATTTTTAATCAAAAATTTTACTGTCCCATCTAACAATTGCCGATCAGTGATTCGGTCAACGAGAGCAGCAATATTAGTAAACTTCTGAAAATCCAATTCTTCAGTTGGTGAAAAGAATAGAAATTTCAGATGTTTGAAAATATCTTCGTTCGAAAGAACCGGATTTAGAGTGTCATCAAGATTTGTAGTTCGCATCTTGGAAATTTCCTTTAATTTTTAGATATTTACAATATATTTACAAAGAAAAATGTAAAAATCCGTAAACCATTATTCTACAACGATTTACGGATTCATTTAGTGGAGTCGCCGGGAATCGAACCCGGGTCCAAACAAGCAATTAAAGAGCTTTCTACACGTTTATTTCCCGATTGAATTTTCGTCATTCTGCTTGGCCGGGAACAGCCACAAAACACTTAGCTCCTAAGTTGTCAGAAAGGCCGCGGAGCAAGACCAATCCTAGGTTTATATTTACGGTTCCTCTTGATCGACCGCCACAAACCAAGGCTTTCGAGAGGAATCCAGCTTCTGTACCTGGTACAGACGTGGCATTATCTTACTATAATTCGGATTATGCAGCTAAAGCGTAGTTATTTTCGCCGTTTAAAAGTGTTGGGACTAGGGATTAACGAGAATCTGTCCCGGTTCTCGACGTGCTTACTGTTCAATTCGACTTGCTGTCAAAACCAGTCGACCCCAGTTTAATTAATAATTGATAATTAACAATTATTTGAGCGTGCAAATATAGGAGGAAAATTGAATTTTGGTGTTAATCGGAAGCTAAAGTTTAAGCTTATTTTTTTTGGCGTGCCGGCGGAATGGTGTCGTTGCAAACATTCGCGTTTTTCGCCGCCGTCAGGCTTTGCGCTGTATCTTTTGCACCGCTGTGCTTTGCAAAAGGATGCCGCTGCAATCCTTCACGCACCCGAGCGCAGCGAATTACGAAGTAAACGGAAACTATCTATTGGCTTTTGTGCACCGTATTTTTTCAGAAACAAGATACTCCGAAATGTTCTGTGTAAAAAAATATGTTTTCTGCACTTCACATTCGCAATCGTCTTTGACCAAAGTCACCGAAAGAATGCGTTTTCCCGACAATTGCATATTCGATTCCTGCTGCTTGGTGACTTTAAATCCGCGGTCCTGCAAACGCGAAACAAGAATGAGGTGGTCTTCGGGTGCGGCAGGAATCCTACGCGCTGGACCGTCATACAAATCGGGCAATTCGATGAATTCATAATCGCGCCCATCCACAGCCAGATTAATGGCCTTATCCGTAAAGTCTTTGTACGGTAAAGTTTCAGGTCTCTGCTCGCACGACAGCAGTGAAAACAACGCAATAATAGAAAGATATTTCATAATACTCATTTACGTTATTTCAACTAAATTATCAATTAATTATCAATTGAAATTAGTCTTCGTCGTCAAACTTAAAAGGATAATCCCCAAATAGCGGTGCCAGTTTCCTCACCGCATAAGTGTTTCTCGTGAATTTATTCGAAATCGCAATAATCGTCACATTGTCTTTCACAAGCGAAATATAAGACGACGTGCTGCCGTGCCACCAACCGTTGTGGAAATAAAATTTCTGTCCGCTTTCCCATTCGATCATGCGCATCCCAAGTCCGTAATTCTTCTCTCCCTTGCGCTCGTTGCTGTAGCCTTTGTACATTTCCGCCCGGAGTTTCGAATTGAGAAACGTAGGCGCGGTGCGTGCCAGATCAAATTTCAAAATATCACGCGGCGTCGAATAAATGTTCTTGTCGCCATAAACCGCATCGAGGTGGTCCAGTCCGATTTCCATATTGCCTTTGTAAGAAGGAACGGCGGTTCGGCGGTCTTTATTGTAATCGAATACATAAGTGTCGTGCATTTCGAGCGGTTCGAAAATCATCGTTTTCATCGCTTCGGGATATTTCATTCCGGTCACTTTCTCGATCACGAGCGCGAGCATCGCATAATTGGTGTTGCAATAACAGAAGCGTGTATCGGCCGGGCAGTCGCACTTGATTTCCTTTTCGGTGAATAAATTGAGGATGTCTTGGTTGGTAATCGTCTGGTGCAAATCCCAAACGCCTTTGTCTTCGATGAAATACGCGTAATTGCGTAAACCGCTGCGGTGGCTTAAAAGATTCCTGATCGTGATGTCGGTAAAAGGAAATTCAGGTAGGATCGAACTGACTTTTTGGTCGAGATCGATTTTGCCCTTGTCTGCCAAAAGCATGATCGCCGTCGCGGTAAAAACTTTGCTTACCGAGGCAATGTGCAAGGGTGTATCGGCTGTAATTTTTGTTCCTTCGATTTTATCGGCATCGCCTTGATAGCGTTCGTAGATAACCTGTCCGTTCTTTGCTACGAGCAAGCTTACGCTATTGTTTTCGTTTCTAAAGTATTTATCACAGAAGCGCTCGACGGCTGCTTTTTTGTCATTGACGTAGGCTTTGGAAAGTTTAGGGTATTTCACTGTAGAAGGCTTCATCCACAGGTAGGTTTTACCGTTGATTTCAGAATTGTCTTCTTCAGAGCGTTCCTGTTTGGAGCATCCGAATGACAGCAATAAAAACAATAAGTATAAAGAATGAATAGCGGCTTTCATTTATTTTCGTTCTGCTTAAAAAGCAAATATAACCAAACATACTATGCGTTAATTCAGCATTTTGTTAACGATTTTGTAATTTTTATTAACTATTTGTATCAAAACGTTGGGTTTCAACCGTTAAGTAAATACGTTATTTTTATTGTAAATGTTTTGAAAACGTTATAGTAAAAAGTACATTTGGCACCAACAAAATACCACCAAAAAAGTAAAATGAAATTCGGAATCATAAAAGAAAGAAAGAATCCGCCCGACAGAAGAGTTGTTTTTACACCTCAAGAATTGGCGCGTTTACAGGCTGCGCATCCCGAAGCAGTGATTAAAGTCGAAAGTTCAGACATCCGTTTTTTCAAGGATGAGGAATACGCCAATCTGGGTATTGAAGTAACCGATGACGTGAGCGATTGCGACGTGTTTTTCGGTGTCAAAGAAGTACCAGTCGATGCGTTGATCCCCAATAAAAAATACTTTTTCTTTTCGCATACGATTAAGAAACAGCCGCACAACCAAAAATTGCTGCATGCGATCCTAGAGAAAAAAATTGATTTGTACGACCATGAAACCATTGTCGACAAAAATCACAAAAGACTGATCGGTTTTGGACGATATGCCGGCATCGTAGGCGCATATAACGGCATCCGTGCATTCGGAATCAAATTCGAGTTGTTCAGCCTGCCCAAAGCAGAAACACTCTCCGGCAAATCGGCATTGGTTGAAAGACTCAAAAGGCTGACGTTGCCACCGATCAAAATCGTCCTGACCGGACACGGAAAAGTGGGCAATGGCGCGAAGGAAATGCTTGATGCGATGAAAATCAAACAGGTTTCTGTTGAAAATTTCCTGTCAAAAAATTACAGTGAGCCGGTTTACGTACAGCTCGACACTTTAGATTACAACAAGCGCCAAGACGGTGAAGTTTCGTCTACAGCCGATTTCTATAAAAACCCGACCGAATACGTTTCAGATTTCGAGCGCTTCACTAAAGTATCCGATATTTTCATGGCCGGTCATTTCTATGCCAATGAGGCGCCGGTGATCTTATCGCGCCAAATGCTTCGCGCAGCCGATTGCAAAATAAAAGTCGTGGCCGATATTAGTTGCGATGTAGATGGACCGATAGCCTGTACAATTAAAGCGTCGACGATTGCAGAACCGTTATTCGGATACCTTCCGGCAACCGATGAAGAGGTGGATGTTTTTCATCCGGCGGCAATTGTTGTCATGTCGGTCGACAACCTGCCTTGCGAATTGCCTAAAGACGCGAGCGAAGGTTTTGGTGAAATGTTCATGGAACATGTCATCCCGGCTTTCTTTAACGGAGATAAGGACGGCATTCTGGAACGCGCGAAAATCACTGAAAATGGCAGGCTCACTGAACGATTCGAATACCTGCAGGATTATGCAGACGGAAAAATACCAGTAAATGCTTCTTAACGGAAGCATTTTTTGTTTGTGGAAAATGCTGCCCGATTCGGAAATGTAATTATATTTGAGGATAAAACCTTTTCGACTTGAAATCAGCGGCGCTCAAAACCATTTGCTTTTTTCTTTTTGCTCTTAACCTGCAATCGCAGGAGCTGCTTCCATTTGTAGAAAACTTCACCAAATCGGAATACCATGGCGACAACCAAAACTGGAACATTACGCAAGGCAGCGACAATGCCATTTACTTTGCGAACAACCATTATTTTTTGCGCTACAACGGCGTAAAATGGGAAAAATACACGTTGCCCAACAAAACCGTTATCCGTGCCGTAAAAGCGATCAAAGACCGTATTTATTGCGGTTCCTATAAAGAGTTCGGTTATTGGCAAAGAGTAGGCGGTAAGATGAAATATTTTTCGATGGCAACCGACAAAAACCTTTTCTCCGGACGTTCTGCCAATGAAGAAATCTGGAAGATATTTGAGAAGGATGGTCGGATTTACTTCCAGTCATTCAACGAACTTTTTATTTCTGACGGTCATGGCATTGAGAAACTTCGGTTCCCATTCCAGATTTCGTATTGTTATCTGATTGACAACGAGATTTATGTGGCCTCTGTACGACAAGGTGTTTATGTGATGCAGGGCAAGGAGTTCATTAAAAAAGAAAGCTGGTCGGCAATTGATAGAGACGTCATCCACGACATTGAAAAGCACAATGGAAAGCTCTATGTTTTCACCAAAGCCAATGGTATTTTTGTGGAAGAAAACAATGAATTGGTTTCGTGGAATAACCTGTTAAACAATGATTTAAAGTCAGATGCAATACTCACGGCAAAATTTGTGAATAAGACTACGCTTGTTGTTGGAACTGTACAGCAAGGATTGTATCTGGTCAACCTAAACGACAACACATTTAAAAACATCAACCGTCAAAATGCGATCAAAAACAACGCGGTTTTGTCGATAATGGTAGACAAGGAAAATGATCTTTGGCTCGGTCTGGACAATGGCATCGCGCATGTGGAAATCAATTCGTCGATTGATGTTTTTCTCGACAATACGGGCGTATTGGGCTCCGTTTACGCGTTGTCGACTATTGCCGACGGCTATCTGTTCGTTACCAATCACGGCGTTTTCGTTTACAAAAACAAACAATTGCAGGCAGTTCCGAATTCGCAAGGGCAGGTTTGGGATGTGTACAAGCTCAACAACGATTATATTATTGGGCACAATGACGGGACGTTTGTGTACGATGGATCGGTGCTTAAGAAAGTCAACAATATCAGCGGTGGCTGGAAGTTGCTCAAGAGTGATTTCGACAACGCCTATTTCCAGGCCCATTATTCCGGTATTGTTTATTATGAGGGAAATGATTTCTCGAATCCAAAAACACTTGCCGGTCTCACGAAACCAATCCGTAACATCGTGCAGAACAAGCCAAACGAACTCTGGGCTGCCGACAATTACCGTAGCCTTTACCGAATCACGTACAACCGTAATTTTAAGACCAAGAAAATAGAGAACATTTCGCAGCAAAACGGAATCGCTAATGATTTTGGAGTAAAGCTGTTCAGTTATAAAAATGAAATCCTCTTTTTGATTGATAAGATTTGGTATACCTACAATTCGATTACCGGAAAATTGGAGAAAGACAAGGTGTTTAATGCGGCGTTCCCAAACATTTCGGATATTATGCCTATTGATGACGCGCATTTTCTCATTCTGAATTCAGGCTTGTTGTATGTGATTTCACAGTTCAATGATGAGTTCGCCTGGGAATTGATCCCGCAGAAATATTACGAAGGGAAGCTCATACTCGAAGATTCACGCATTTATAAAAATGGCAACCGTATTTTCCTGAATTTGGATGATGGTTTTTTATCGTATGAGCTCAACAAAGACAAGCTCAAATCGGGAAAGGTTTTAATTGAAGGTTTTTATCAGGGCAAGCTCATAATGGCGAATACAGACATTAAATACAACCAATCGGTGGAGATTAATGTGGTTTCTGATAAGTACGGATTCAGCCGAAAAGATTTGTTTTATAGATTGAACAATGCCAAAGATTACAACCGGATACGCAAGGGAAGCTTGTTGTTAAATAATCTTCACAGCGGCAAACAAGAGCTTGAGTTTTATTATTTCAATGGGAAAAGTTATGTAAACGTGGCTTCTTATAATTTTTCGGTAGACAGCCCTTGGTATTTCTCGGTCTGGATGATATTGGTCTATATACTTATTGTTTCTGGAAGTTTTTATCTGTATTACAAGTGGAATAAACTGCGCTATACACAAAAACTAGAACTGAAGGAAGAGGAGTTGCGGCACCAGCAGAAAATCCTTGAATTGGAGCTTAAAGCCGAAAATGAGCTCAATATCCAACAATATGAAAAGCACATTCTCGAACTTGAGGTTCAAACCAAATCTTCTGAAGTTGCGGGAAAATCACTTTCAATTGCCAAGCAAAGCGAATTGATTGACAATATCAGATTGATTCTGCAGCAAGAAGACGACATCGACCGGCTCAAAAGTGAAATTTTAAAGGCGATTAAAATCAATTCAGTGAACAAGCACGAATGGGAAATTTTTGAAAATAACTTGAGTCAGATCCACAATGGTTTTATTTCGGGAATTTCTTCCAAATATCCCCAACTGACTTCGAGGGATATTAAACTTTGCATTTACTTAAAGATGAATTTGTCTTCTAAAGAAATCGCGCCTTTGATGAATATTTCTTTTCGTGGTGTGGAATTGCATCGCTACCGATTGCGCAAAAAACTCGGACTCATGCCTGACGAGAACTTGTACAAGTTCATGCTGACCGTATAAACCTCTATTAGTACGAAAACGTTATAATTAACATATCGTTAATTACATCATTGCTACATCAATTTTGGTTTTTCAACGTCTTATTTAGTATTAAATACCTAACTTACAGCTTTTTAATTGTAATCGATTATCGATGTAGTTGTGAAGAGATGTGCTTTTGTTACTACAACGTTGTAATTGACTAATTTGGTAAAACTAACTCTAGCAAAATATTCAATGAAAAAACTCATTTTCACTTTTTTTGTTTTTTCTCTAATGTCCATCGGTACTTATGCTCAGCAAATTACCGGTAATGTTACAGATAAAAGCGGATTGCCACTGCCTGGCGTTAATATTGTAAGTGATTCGGGTAAGAATTCGGTTACGGATTTTGACGGCAATTTTCAAATTGATGCCGTAAACGGTGAAAAACTTACTTTTACAATGATTGGTTATGTAACCAAAACAGCAACTGTTTCGGGTACAAATATTAAGGTTGCAATGGATGAAGAGGTCAATAAACTCAATGAAGTTGTTGTCGTAGGGTATGGAACCAGAAAACTAGGAGCAATAACGGGCTCTGTTTCTTTAATTAAATCAGATGAAATTGTAAAAACACCTTCTCAATCAGCGATTCAGGCTATTCAAGGTAAGGCTGCCGGAGTGAATATCGTATCAAACGATGAGCCAGGTGCAAGCCCCTCAATTCGCATTCGTGGGTTAGGGACACTCTTGGGAAACAGAAATCCATTATACATTATTAATGGTGTAGAAGCGTACAGTTTAAATGGAATCAATCAGAGTGACATCGAAAGTTTTAATATATTAAAAGATGCTTCTTCATTGGCCACATATGGACAAAAAGGGGCGAATGGTGTGGTAATTGTCACGACCAAACGTGGAAAAAAGGGAGATATACGGGTTTCTTTCGATAGTTATTATGGGCAGAAGAGTGAACTCAACAAAGTGAAAATGGCTGATTCATATAGGTTCACATACTATGCGAATTCGGCACTCGGTACGCCTGAATATTTTAACTCTTCGCAGAAGTATAATACGGATTGGTTTGAAGAAATCACTCAAAAGGGAGAAGTGAGTAACAATTCCGTTTCACTTTCTGGAGCGACCGAAAACACCAATTATAATTTTGGCATTTCATATTATACAGAAAAGGGCATTCTTGTTGGGACTGAATTCAAGCGTACTAACATGATCAATAGAAATGAGTATTCGCTTTTTGATGGTAACCTGAAAGTATCGCACTTCATCAATGGCAGGCTAGAATACAATACCCCAAAACCTTTAAGTGCATTTACAAATGCCTACAAACAGGCGCCGATTGTTCCAGTTCGTTATCCAAACGGACAATTCGGCAGCCCGCTTTTGAATTTAGAGAATGGGCAAAATGATCTTGAAGGCACCCAATATACTAGATACAATAATGTTGGTAATCCGGTTGCCCAATTGTACAATACAAACGATAAGAATAAATTATTTGCAATTATCGGCTCTATATCCGCAGAACTGAAATTGTATAAGGATTTGACATTTACAACAACTTTTGGTGCGAATGCAACATGGTTTAAAGGATATTCCTATGTTCCACTACAGGACATTGAGTATGCTCAAAGTCCGATTAACCCTTTAGAGACCAAATTTTTTAACTCTCTTACCCAAACCAGGAATGAATCTTACGATTGGAACTGGGACAATTTCCTGACCTATAAAAAGGAATGGGAAAACCACAATCTAACCGTAGTTGCAGGTATATCTCGGACAACGCGTGGAGACAATGAATATCTGTGGGCAAAAAGATACAATGTTCCGGTGCAAAGCAATTATTGGACACTTAATTTTTCAAGTAACAATACACTCACGGCACCGGCAAGCTTAATTGATAATAAACACGATACGCCCATTGTTTCTCTTGCTTACTTCGCAAGGGTTGAGTATGAATTTATGCAACGTTATTTGTTAACGGCTATTGTCCGTCGTGAAGGAATTAGTCCTTTTCAAGGGGATAAAAAATGGGCTACTTTTCCTTCCATCTCGGCGGGATGGGTATTGAGCAAAGAAGATTTCTTAAAAGATTCCAAAACAATCAACAATCTCAAAATCAGGGGCGGTTATGGAGAAGTAGGAAATGGAAATGGTCCGACGTACAATTTCACAACTTTCACTCCAAATGTAAATTATCCTTTTGGGCCAACTCAGGTTATTAATCCAGGCTCCTACGTTGCCAATGCAGTAGATCCGGATCTTACATGGGAAACCATGAAAGAAATAGACCTTGGGATAGATTTTACACTAATCGACAGTCATTTGACAGGTACATTTGATTACTACGACCGGAAATCAGATAATATTATTCTTCCAGTACAGTTGCCGTATGTGCTGTCAGAAGGACAAACTTATGTCAATTCTGGTGAAGTGACCAATAAAGGAATAGAGGCGGCCTTGAGATGGGATGGCCGAATCAATGATAACCTGACTTATTACGTTGGTGGTAATTTCTCCAAAAACAAAAATGAACTCAGCCGTATCGACAGTCCGTTTTTCGAAAATTTTGCAGGGAGTGGCGATCTTGGAAATGGAGAATCAACCAAACGCGTAGAGTTAGGGAAACCTTTGGGAAGTTTCTATGTTTATGAACAAACAGGATACGATTCGGGAGGTGTTCCGGTTTACAATGATATGGTTGACGGAATTCCGGGGTTAACCAACGAGGATCGCGTTTATGCAGGAAGTTATATCCCAGATGTGACTTATGGAATTTCACTGGGTGTAAAATACAAAAATATTGATTTTTCTACTGATGCGTACGGTGTAGCAGGAAACAAAATCTATAATGGTAAAAAGGCGCAACGTTTCGGAGGAGAAAATATTGAATATGATATTTTGGACGATTTTTGGACACCATCAAATCCAAACGCTGCAAATCCAAAGCCAAATAATGATGTACAAAGGGCTTCGACATTTTTCATAGAAAGTGGAGATTTCCTCAGAATCAATAATATTACTTTAGGTTATACTTTGCCTAAAATGTTAGAAGGATTGGATCGGGTTCGGTTGTATGTTACCGCTGTTAACCCATTCATTTTCACGGATTATTCCGGTTATTCACCTGAAGTTATAGGGAACGATGATGCAAATCCATTGAAAACTGCCGGTATCGAGCTCGATGCCTATCCGACCAACAAAACATTCCTTATAGGAGCTAATGTTTCTTTTTAAAAAAATGATCATGAAAAAATACAATAACTATATAATTTTTGTAAAGGTGTTTTTTGCAGCTGTATTGCTGTTTTCTTGTGAGAATGATCTCGAGGTGGATTCACAGGATAAGGTTGAAGAAGCCGATTTTCTCAATGACCCTAACAATGCGCTTCAGCTTGTCACTGGGGTTTACAACAAAAACCTCGAATACAACATGAATGGCTTTTCCTGGATTGGCGTAAGTAGTATTACCAGTGATGACGCCGATAAAGGTTCGACACCTGGCGATACCGGTGCCGATAAAAATAAACTAGACGCACTCGATTTCGTTTCTTCAAGCACCTCATTCAACGATGTTTGGAAAGCGCGTTTCCAAGGAATAGGACGTGCAAATAAAGCACTGCTGTATCTCGAACAGTTTACGATTGATCCAGCGCTAAAAGACAGATTGATCGGTGAAGTCAAATTTATGCGTGCCTTGTGGTATTTTGATTTGGTCAGATGTTTTGGCGGTGTGCCGATTGTTGTCACAGAAATAGACGTTAATGATATCGATGCCATAAACAACATCGTATATACCAGAAAAACAAAAGCTGAAACTTATGCACAAATCGAAATTGATCTTTTGGATGCTATCGCAAGATTGCCGCTAAAAAGCGAATATGCAGATCAAGATTTAGGGCGTGCCACAAAAGGAGCAGCGCAAGCGTTATTGGCCAAAGCCTATTTGTATGAAGAAAAATGGCAGCAAGCATTTGATCTGTCAGGTGAAGTCATTACTTCCGGACAGTATTCGTTATTGGCAGATTATGCACAAGTATGGCGTCAAACCGGAGAAAACGGAACTGAATCCATATTTGAAGTCCAGGCAACACTTACCAATGGGGTTCAGGATTACACCAACGTTCAAGGCCCGCGTGGGACACCCGATTTGGGTTGGGGATTCAATACACCTTCCGAAAGTTTAGTGAATGCTTATGAACCGGGAGATGTTAGAAAAGCAGCGACCATTATGTTCGTTCCTTCGGTTTTGTGGGACGGCTTTATCGCACCAACTACCTGGAGCAATCCACGTTACAATTACAAAGCATACCAAAGTACTATTGCTGAGGATTGGGATGGCAATAAAGGCGTTACAGCCAAGAATATAAGGGTATTAAAGTACAGCGATATATTGCTTATCAGGGCAGAAGCGGCTTTTAGAATTGGAAATACGGGCGAAGCGCTCGACCAAGTGAATGCAATTCGAGAGCGTGCTGATCTTGACGACTTAGGTTCAATTACAATCGAAGCAATCTGGAAAGAAAGAAGGCTTGAAATGGCAATGGAGCACGACCGTTGGTTCGATTTGGTACGAACAGGCCAGGCGGCTTCTGCAATGACCGCCAATGGCAAAACATTTATTGTAGGCGTTCATGAGGTTTTTCCGATTCCACAAGATCAAATCACGGCAAGTGGTGGAAGACTCGCTCAGAACAATGGCTATTAAACTTAATTCAAATAAATATTAACATAAACATTAAACACTTAAACATTATGAAAACAATGAAATTAACAGGATTCACTTTGGCATTTGCCTTAGGTCTAGGCTTATTTGCATCGTGTAGCGATGACGACAGTAACGATTCAGAGCCACTACCTCCAATTGGGGGTTACAATTCTGCCGATGAAGTTGGTGCTGCCGATTTATTGGCTTACTGGCCATTGAATGGTAGCGGAACTGAAAGCAAGTCAAACACAAATCCTACCAACACAGTTGCGACAACTTGGGTCGCAGGTATTAAAGGACAAGCGGCAAGTTTTAACAGCGGATTTATGGATTACCCGTCTATAGGAGCTTTGAACACACCAGGTGGAAGCATTACAATAAGCTGTTGGGCAAAAATGACTAACACTAAACTAGTTGCTGATGGACCAAGTCATATTTCTCCAATTATCAGTTTCACAGGTGGAGCAGGCGCTGATGGAAACATCGGGAATCTTGCCTTAATGGGTAACACGCATGGCCTGACGACAAGCGACTCAATTCAGATGAAAGCACAATTTCGCTTCAAAAAACCTGATGGAACAGATTTTGGCGGTGATTGCGTAAACATGACCAAAATGGAATCTTGGATGATCGCCGACAACGCAGCCGGAATAGCGAATCCTCCACATGAGGCATTTGCAAACAAAATTGGTGGCCAATGGGCACACATCGTATATGTTTATGATGGAACTAATGCCAACAATAGAATGTATGTGAACGGAGTTAAAATTTCAAATCCAACCTGGGAAAGCCGTAATAATGGCGATGCTATGCCAATGGATTTCTTTCAGCCTTCACACCCGATTATTGGTGGAACACAATCAATAGCAGACGGTACAAATATTGAAGTTTGGAATGCTGCCATGACCGGACAAGTTGATGAAGTCAGAGTCTATAGAAAAGTACTTTCATTGGCCGACATCAATTCGCTTTACCAATTGGAAAAAGCAGGTAGATAATTCTGCCACAATCTAATAAGCCTGGCAGATTGTTTATCAGCCTGCCAGGTTTTCTTATTAATAAAGCTTTTCATATCTAATTGCAACACAGTGAAAATCCTCAAATTCTTTTTATTTTTCCCTTTTTTTATTTCGTGTTCGTGCTCTGATTCTAAAGATACAGATCCAATAGCAACGCCACCGGTTGATCCGCCAGTTGTACTGTCTGACGAGGAACTGATGAACCTTGCGCAAAAAGATGCCTTTAAATATTTTTGGGACTACGCCGAGACCAATTCAAAATTGGCACGCGAAAGATACCACGTGGGTGATCCTTCTTTGGATGCGCATGTTGTAACTACTGGAGGTTCGGGATTTGGACTTATGACCATATTGGTCGGAATTGAAAGGGGATTTGTAACCAAAGAAGCCGCAAAGGAAAGATTGACGACCGCTTTGAATTTTCTGCAAAACGCGGATCGTTTCCACGGCGCTTGGTCGCATTGGATTGATGGGACAACTGGACACGTCATTCCTTTTGGTGAAGATGACAATGGCGGAGATCTCGTAGAAACTTCTTTCCTGTGTGAGGCACTCATATGTATTAGGGAATATTTCAAGGACGGCGATGCTTCCGATCAGGCATTGGCACAACAAGCCGATGTTTTATGGAAAGGTGTCGAATGGGATTGGTATACGCGTGGCGGACAAAATGTGCTGTATTGGCACTGGTCGCCAAATTTTGAGTGGGTCAAAAATTTTAAACTCGAAGGATATAATGAATGTTTAATTACGTATGTAATGGCTGCAGCCTCGCCAACACATCCAATCCAAACGGCAGCTTATACGCAAGGATGGGCCCGCAATGGGTCAATTCAACATGGCGGAAGCCGTTACGGGATTCCGGTAATCTTCAATTATAACGGCGCAACAGGAAATGTTGGTCCGATGTTTTGGTCGCATTATTCCTATCTTGGTTTGAACCCGAAAGGACTTACCGATCAATATGCCGATTATTGGCAGCTCACACAAAACCATACCAAAATCATGTATGAATATTGCAAAGACAATCCATACAATTGGAATGGATATGGCGAAAATTGCTGGGGACTAACCGCAAGTTATACGCGCAACAGTGATGGAAGCGTAGGCTATACGGCACATTCGCCAACAAATGACAGCAAAGGGGTCATTTCTCCAACCGCTGCTTTATCATCATTCCCTTATTTGCCTGAAGCCTCGATGAAAGCTTTGCGCTATTTTTATCAGGACAAAAAAGACATTCTTATTGGTCCTGCTGGTCCATACGATGCTTTTTCGCCACATTACAATGACTGGGTAACACCTCGTTACCTCGCAATCGATCAAGGCACAATCGCCCCAATGATTGAAAACCACAGGACGGGTATGCTGTGGAATCTGTTTATGAATGCGCCGGAAGTGAGAACCGGCCTGCTCAATCTCGGATTTCATTCAACGCAATACAATTTCTAATGGAAAGAAAATTGGCTTTATTGCTGATGATACTGCCTTTATTGGCTTTTGGCCAAACCGAATCAAAAGGCACATTTTCAACAAACATTAGCTATACAAAAAATTACGGGTATGTCTTGCAAAGCCCCGAAAATAAAAAAGACAAAAAGCCGCTGATTGTTTTCCTTCACGGCTCGGGTGAAAAAGGAAGTGATCTCGAAAAAGTTAAGATGCACGGACCTCTAAAATACACAAAGGCGCATCAATTGGACGCCTATATTCTGGCACCGCAATGCCCGGAAAAAGAATACTGGGATGCAGAGGTATTGTACCAATTAATCCAGAAAATACAGAAAGAAAACAACATTGATCCGCAAAGAATTTACCTTACCGGATTAAGCATGGGCGGTTGGGGCGCATGGAATCTTGCATTTGCTCATCCCGAAATGTTCGCTTCATTGGTTCCGATAGCTGGTTTTGTCGACCGGATTCCGATGGTAGAGAATTGTAAAATAGCAGCCATACCGACAAGAATTTTCCAAGGCTTACTCGACGATACGGTTAACATTTATTACGCTACCGTCATTTATAAAAAACTCAAGGCATGTGAGAATGCCAACGTGCAGTTAACCATTTTTGACGACGCCAATCACGACAGCTGGTCGAGGGTTTACGACAATCCTGAAATTTACGACTGGATGCTCGCGCAAAAGAAAACGAATCAATAATTTATTACCCCATGAAAAGCAAACTGATTATCCTTGCCTTACTGGCGGCCGGATTCGGCTATGGCCAAAAGAAAGACAGCACATCCAAAAAGATAAAGCCAAAAGCGGAGTTCGTCGCTGAGCTGATGTCCAAAATGACTGTGGAGGAAAAATTGGGACAGCTCAATTTACCAACTTCGGGTGACATCACAACCGGACAATCGGGCAGTTGGGACATTTCAAAAAAGATAGAAGAAGGAAAAATCGGTGGTCTTTTTAACATCAAAACCGTTCAAAAAATAAAAGCCGTACAGCAATTGGCCATCGAAAAAAGCCGCCTCAAAATTCCGCTTATTTTCGGAATGGATGTCATACATGGTTATGAAACCGTTTTTCCAATCCCAATCGGGTTATCGTGCAGCTGGGATATGGCGCTAATCAAACAATCCGCGCGAATCGCCGCGCAAGAAGCGACCGCAGATGGCATCAACTGGACGTTTTCGCCTATGGTTGACATATCGCGCGATCCAAGATGGGGACGCGTTTCAGAAGGCTCAGGCGAAGATGCTTTCCTCGGAAGCCGCATTGCCGAAGCCATGGTTAAAGGATACCAACAAGATGACCTTTCAAAAAACAATTCGATGTTGTCATGCGTCAAGCATTTTGCATTGTACGGAGCACCAGAAGGCGGCCGCGATTACAATACGGTCGACATGAGCCGCATCAGAATGTACAATGAATACCTGCCACCGTATAAAGCGGCAATCGATGCCGGCGCGGGTTCGGTAATGGCATCTTTTAATGAGATTGATGGCGTTCCCGCGACTGGAAACAAATGGTTGCTGACCGATTTGTTGCGCAAGCAATGGGGTTTCAAAGGATTCGTAGTTACAGACTATACCGGAATCAGTGAAATGATCGATCACGGTATGGGTGATTTGCAAACCGTTTCCGCATTGGCGCTCAACGCTGGTGTTGAAATGGACATGGTCAGCGAAGGTTTCCTGACGGCACTCAAAAAATCACTCGACGAAGGTAAGATTAGCATGGCACAAATCGACAATGCCGTCCGCCTGATTCTCGAAGCCAAATATGACCTCGGCCTTTTCACCGATCCGTATAAATATTGTGATGAAACTCGCGCCAAAACCGAAATATTTACCAAACAGAACCGCGACATTGCACGCGCTACGGCAGCGCAGTCTTTTGTATTGCTCAAAAATGACAAGCAGTTGCTTCCTTTGAAAAAGAGTGGTACGATTGCCGTAATCGGTCCGCTTGCGGAAGCCAAGGAGAATATGGGCGGTACGTGGAGCGTGGCTGGAAAAATAGACCAAGCGATTTCGCTCGTATCCGGAATGAAAACGGTTGCCGGAAATTCTGCCAAAATCGTGTATGCCAAAGGCAGCAACCTCGATTATGACAAAGTGCTCGAGGAAAATGCGACCATGTTCGGCAAAACGTTGCACCGTGACAACCGCACCGACGAACAATTGCGGAATGAAGCCATACAGATTGCCAGCCAAGCCGATGTAATCGTAGCCGCACTCGGGGAATCGGCTGAAATGAGCGGCGAAAGCAGTAGCCGTACCAATATCGAAATTCCGCAGGCGCAAAAAGATTTGCTGCAGGCATTGCTCAAAACTGGAAAACCTGTCGTACTGGTATTGTTCAATGGACGGCCGCTGGTTTTGGTCGATGACTTTCCAGCACAGTGGGATCCGAAGCTTGGAATTCACGTGACTTGAAGTCGCGGCC